>OLNG01000200.1_pt1 | contig 63873 bp, 62 predicted proteins | sample 1643091 | NCBI WGS metagenome assembly OLNG01 (sample SAMEA3136661, study PRJEB25190) | human gut metagenome | biome: human gut; feature: human-associated habitat; material: faeces | place: Austria | collected 2013 | reverse complement strand
ATCGTGATGCAGAATACAAACGTCTTGGAACGCTCTCTTTGCTGGCAGGCATTGATCTGCTTACAGGAGAAGCCATCCCGTTAGTAAGTGAAACCCATAAGAGTTCTGATTTTATTGAGTTTTTAAAGATACTGGATAAAAAATATCCATCACAGGATACCATTCGGATTATTCTGGATAATCATTCAGCACATACTTCTAAAGAAACACGGTGCTTTCTGGATACTATGCCAAAGGGACGTTTTAAATTTGTATTTACACCAAAACATGGCTCATGGTTAAATATGATTGAAAGCTTCTTCAGTAAGATGACCAGACAGATGCTTCATGGAATTCGTGTTAATAGCAAACAGGAATTGGAAGAACGAATTTACAAGTATTTTGACGAAATAAACCGTGAGCCTGTAGTTTATCACTGGAAGTATAAAATGGATGAAATCAGTGAAGAGGAAGCGGCATCGGTTTAATATAGCAATTATTTATTATTCGCTGTACTAGCTAGCAACTCTCTTTCTACAGTTTCAATTCCACCATCTTTTAATAAAACAAAACCATTTTCTACACGCTTCCATGCCTTTGGAAAACATCCCTTCGTCGATAAGTCTTTTGCAAGGTTTTCATTGTCTACGGTATATTGTTTTCCTTTTAATGCTATATCTATAAATGTATTATCTAAATGATTTTCATACAAATTCACTTCTTCAAAAGATACTTTTTCACCTTTTTTACGCACCCAAAAAGGATCTGTTAAAGATGCACAACGATAACTCAAAGCAATCCTTGCCCTTTCCTTATCCGTTACCGCCTGAGTCATTCCTATACTATTTAAAATTTCTTTCGCATAAGTCCTGTCTAAAGTGAGTACTCTGGTCGCACACCAATAATTAAAGTTTGTAACATTGTTAACCAACGTATCTATATCTTCCTCTTCTTCAAGATAAAGATTATAGGGCATAAAACTTTTGTAATAAACTTTGGAGAATCCTGTCTCATCGATTTTTGCTACTTTTCTATTTCTATGCATAATCTCATATACAGTTTTATTCATTACAAATCACCTGTCCTTTTTGATTGATATCCTTATATTAGCATATTTTAGCTTTAGAAAATAGCATGCAATTCACATAAAGCTCCTGACATTAATGTTTCCTAAAGCATCTTCGAAAATATGAAAATTATTCCAGTTTCCACAAAATATGACTGCATTGAATAAACTTTACCACTTCTATATAGACAAGGGATTTTGGATACAGTAAAATATCCGTAGACAACACTCACTTCAAACAACAATGAAATATTTATAATTTTACGGTGAAATAATGGATAAGATAACAAAGATATTAATGAATTTAATTAAATGTTCGATACATAAAGAAAATATTGATGTACAGCAATATTGTGCATTATCGCAAGAAGAAAAAGAACAGCTTTTTCAGCTATGCTCAAAGCACTCTATCAGTGTAATTGTAGGAGATGTGTTAGGCAAATCCAAGATGATAGAGAAAACTCCAGATGTAAAAAAGCTAATAAATGAATCTTTTATGTCTGTATACAGATATGAGCAATCACAAACGGAAATCAAGAAAATCACCCATGTTTTAACTGAGTTAAAAATACCCTATATCCTGTTAAAAGGTCCCAGAGTAAGAAAATATTATCCAGAACCATGGCTCAGAACAAGTTGCGATATTGATATATTAATTCATGAAGAAGATCTTGACCTTGCAATTAATGGCTTAGTAGAAAAATGTTCTTATAAAAAACAGGAACGGAAGTATCATGATGTTCCTCTGATTTCTCCTAACAACATTTTGCTTGAATTACATTTTAATATAAAAGAGAATATGGATAATCTCGATAAGGTATTGATAAAAGTATGGGATTACAGTTCACCTTTGGACAAAGATAGTTGCTTGGAATATGAGCAATCCAATGAATTCTTTTTATTCCATTTACTGGCACATACAGCATATCATTTTCAGCATGGCGGTTGTGGAATACGCTCCATTTTAGACCTTTACCTTATCCATCATCAAATGCCATATAATGATGAAAAGCTTAAAATATTATGCAGAGAAGCAAAAATAGAAACTTTTTATGAATATGTAATCCAATTATCTGAAGTTTGGTTTGGAGAATCTTCATATACCCCTGTTACATCAGCAATGGAAGAATATATTTTACATGGGGGAACATACGGAACAAAAGATAATAGCATTGCTATGGAGCAAACAAGACAAGGTGGCGGACATGTCAGATATATCAGAAGTCGTCTTTTCATGCCGTACAAAGCTTTAAAAATGAAATATCCTATCTTAAAAAAACATAAATATCTCACACCTGTTTATCAGATTGTGAGATGGTATAAAGCTCTCTCAGGTGGAAAACTCAAAAAATATACTGCCGAAATGAAGCTAAGCAGGCATATCCAACCGGAACAATTGGATAGCGCAGAAAAGCTATTAGAGGCTTTGAAATTAAATTTATAGACCAGGCAGATTGCCTGGTCTAAATCATTTGATATTATTTTCTCCAAACCATCTTATTTACAACATTCACGTATCCCTGAATAATGCGAACAACCTTCATAGATACTGTCTCGTCCACATAATCCGGACATGTTTTTCCAAGTACACCCTTTTGTTTCATTTCAATTGCCATATCTGTGGCATTTAAAAGTTCTTTTGTTGTAATTCCGGCCAAGATAAAATCTCCTGCTTCCAGAGCTTCCGGTCTTTCTGTAGATGTACGAATACAAACTGCAGCAATCGGATGTCCAATAGATAAATAGAAACTACTTTCTTCTGGTAATGTTCCACTGTCACTTACAATGGCTAACGCATTCATTTGAAGACAGTTATAATCGTTAAATCCTAACGGCTCATTTACTCGAACTCTTGGATCAAGTTTAAATCCACTTTTATCCAGTCTCTGTTTGCTTCTTGGGTGACAAGAATAGAGAATTGGCATATCGTATTTTTCTGCCAATGCATTAATTGCTGTGAATAAACTTGTAAAGTTCTTTTCCGTATCAATATTTTCTTCACGATGTGCAGATAAAAGAATATATTTATCTTTTTCCAGACCCATGCGTTCTAATACATCTGATGCCTGAATTTTATCTAAATTCCCACGTAATACTTCTGCCATAGGAGAACCTGTCATATAGGTTCTTTCTTTTGGAAGTCCTGTATCTGCCAAATATTTTCGTGCGAACTCAGAATAGCAAAGATTTACATCTGAGATAACATCCACAATTCTTCTGTTTGTTTCCTCCGGCAGACACTCATCCTTACAGCGATTACCGGCTTCCATGTGGAATAATGGAATATGCAAACGTTTTGCGGAAATTGCAGAAAGACAAGAGTTTGTATCTCCCAATACCAAATATCCGTCTGGCTGAAGGTCACTTAATATTTCATAGCTTCTCCCAAGAATGTTTCCGCATGTAACGCCAAGATTCTCTCCAACAACAGGGACCAAAATATCTGGTCCAAATTCACCTTCGTTATTCTTTAACTCAAAATCCTCCCAAAATACTGTAGAAAGATTTTTATCCCAGTTCTGATTATAGTAAACTACACATGTATCGAAATACTCCCCTGCTCGTTTAATCACTGCAGCAAGACGGATAATTTCTGGACGTGTTCCAAGTCCGATACACAGTTTTGTTCTTCCATTATTTTTCCATTTAAAATTATATTCCATTTTCTTATTCCCTTCCACTCTACGTTTTGAAGCTAGCTTTCTTACACACTTTTTTCTCTAATTATAATATTGTAATGGCACCACTTCTCCTGAGTCAACTTTCATTCCTTCCGGTAAATGATTTTCTCCCTTTACAATTGCTCCCGGTGCAAGATGACATCCTTCTTCCAGAATACAATCATGATCTACCATAGCGCCAATATTGATAATACATGCCTTTTTTATTTTTGTACCGGTATTTACAACTGCATAAGGCATAATCACACAACCAGATGCTACTTCTGCCAAAGGACTTACATAAGCCAATGGATGAATAATCTTTGCAAGGCTTATCCCTGCTTCCAGCAGCTTATTTTCCCACTGTATTCTTACAGTATTATTTCCAAATGCCGGATACATTTCTGTATCAGCAGACTGAAACTCTAAATACTGAGAACACTTTCCGATAACCTCTGCTTCTTGAGAATTATCATCTAAGAAACATATTTCTTTATATTTCCCAGTTTGCTTTGCAAGATCTGCCACTACTTTTCCATGTCCGCCTGCACCTAAAATAATTAATCTCACGCTTTCACCTTCTCAAAGAATGTATCAGGATGATTTGGATCAAAGCTTTCATTTGCCCACATAACTGTTACTAAATTTTCTGTTTCACTTAAATTAATAATGTTATGTGTCCACCCCGGTATCATGTGAATTGCCTCGATTCTATCTCCGCTTACCTCAAACTCCACAGTTTCACCTGTGTGGATATTTCTCTCCTGAATCAGTCCATGTCCTGCAACTACAATAAAAAGTTCCCATTTTGAATTGTGCCAATGCTCTCCCTTTGTAATCCCTGGACGACTAATGTTGATACTCACCTGTCCGCAATCTGCTGTATGTACCAGCTCTGTAAAACTGCCACGATCATCTACATTCATCTTTAACGCATATTTAAACTTATCTACTGGAAGATAAGTCAAATACAAACTGTAAAGTTTCTTTGCAAAAGAACCTTCCGGCATCTTGGGCATCATCAATGTACCTGGCTGCTCTTTAAACTGTTCCAAAAGATCCACAATTTCGCCTAATGTAACCTTATGAGTTACAGGCACACAACAAAATTTTCCATAATCATCCAGAACAGTTTCTACACCGTCAAACTCACAATGCTGTTCTTTACCTTCCAGAAGATCAAACATTCCCTCTACTAAATCATCAATATAGAGAAGTTCTAACTTTGTACTACGGTCATTAACAGTAAATTTCTCATCGTTTGCCACAGCCCAGCAAAATGTAGACACTGCAGAATTATATTTTGGACGGCTGTGTCCCATAAGATTCGGAAAACGGTAAACAGCAACCTTTGCTCCTGTTTCCTCGGCATAAGAGAAAAACAAATCCTCTCCGGCTTTTTTAGAACGTCCGTATTCTGAATCACCAAATCTTCCCGACAACGTTGCCTGAATAGAAGAACTCAACATAATTGTTGCCTTGTTCTCATATTTCTTTAAAAAGTTCAGGAGATCAGAAGCAAAACCAAAGTTTCCTTTCATGAAATCCTCCTGATTTTCCGGACGATTTACTCCTGCAAGATTAAAAACAAAATCTGCTTTTCGGCAATAGGTATCTAAATCTTCCATTGTAGACTCCAAATCATACTCATAGATTTCGTCAATCTGAAGATTAGGACGTGTTCTGTTTTTATTTTCTTTAATATTCTTTAAATTGGCAACAAGGGCTGTTCCAACCATACCCTTTGCTCCGGTTACTAATATATTCATCACCGCTTCACCCCTATTTACTTTCCCATGCTTCCAGTTCTTCTCTAATATAGCTTAATTCCAAAAGTTTTGCTTTTACCTGTTCCACAGTCCACAAATCTGTGTTATTAGAATTAAACTCTGTTAAAGTATTACGCTCAACATCTCCATCTTTAAAATACTTATCATAATTCAAATCTCTCTTATCACATGGTACACGATAGAAGTTACCCATATCAATAGCGTTGGCACATTCCTCATTTGTAAGCAATGTCTCATACATCTTTTCTCCATGACGAATACCGATTACTTTAATTTCATCGTCAGAATGAAATAACTCTTTCACTGCCTGAGCAAGCACTTCTATTGTACAAGCCGGCGCTTTTTGAACCATAATGTCTCCAGACTCTGCATTCTGGAAAGCAAATACAACAAGCTCAACAGCTTCTTCAAGACTCATGACAAAACGTGTCATGGACGGCTCTGTAATGGTAATGGGATTTCCTGCTTTAATCTGATCAATCCAAAGAGGAACTACAGAACCACGAGAACAAAGTACATTACCGTATCTTGTACAACAAATGCTTGTCTGTTCCGGTGATACTGTTCTGGATTTTGCAACAATAACTTTCTCCATCATGGCCTTAGATGTTCCCATGGCATTAACCGGATAAGCAGCTTTATCTGTAGATAAACAAATAATTTTCTTAACGCCTGCCTCAATGGCTGCTGTCAGCACATTCTCTGTTCCAATTACATTTGTTTTCACTGCTTCAATTGGAAAAAATTCACAAGATGGAACCTGCTTCAATGCTGCTGCATGGAAAATATAATCCACACCATGCATAGCATTTTTAATAGACTGTAGGTCACGTACATCGCCTATGTAGAATTTAATCTTGTTACTTACCTCAGGATATTTTGCCTGATATTCATGACGCATATCATCCTGCTTTTTCTCGTCACGAGAGAAAATACGAATTTCCTTGATATCTGTATCAAGAAATCGATTTAAAACTGCGTTACCGAAGGAGCCTGTACCTCCGGTGATTAATAATGTTTTATTTTTGAAAATGTTCATTTGTATCATCCACCTTTCTACGAAAGGAACCAACATATCATAAAATAAGTTGGCTATCCTTCACTTTCATTTCTATTTTACTTATAATATATTTTACTCTTGATAACTAAGCCACTATAGAAACTCGGAATAACCACATTGAAAATGCAGTAGTTCTTTTAAGTTATCCGAAAAAAGTACTTGGAAATTCTAAAACTCTGCGGACTTTTCTCAGTATAGATATCTCCTTATTAACCGATGAGATTCTGTCTTATTACATATGCAGGTGGTCAATCGAAGTATTTTTCCGTCAATGCAAAAGCAAACTGACCCTAGACAGCTATCAGATACGTTCTATACAGGGAATCTGAAAATACTGGATGCCGATATCACCAGCGCATTATATGTGAGTTATAGAAACTGACAAAATATTTTCTTTGTGAAAATGGGTACCACCAAATCTGTGACACTATCCAATTGGAAAAATATCGGTATCTATTTCAATGTGCAAAGTCAAGTAATAATTTTGACCCATTTATGAAATTAACAGGATGATTCTGTGCAATTTCTCAAATTTGCTCATTTATAGTTATAAAAATCACTTTACATTTAAATAATCAGCATATTCTATTATTATTTATTTTTTAATACAAAAAATAAAACTTTCTCATAAATAGGTTGATGATTAAGGCGACAAATTTTCCATACCTTTTTATTAGATGGTACTATTCCCTTTGAAAAATATCTATCAAAAAGTGTTATGATACCCTTTTCTTTTTCTGCAGGCATATGTAAAATAATTACAGGATTATATTCATAACAAGTAGAAATCAAACGAAAATTCATCCCCGTCCAAAAACGATATATATATGGACTTGCATTTTTAACCTTATTTTTCATTCGATTTGCAGCAAGACTAATAATAAATTCATCTCCTTTGGTAGTGACAACCTGTCTCTCCTGCATTTCTCTATATATATTTATTGCCAGATTCTCAAATTTTTGGGCATTTTCAAGATTTGCAGCAAAAAATTCCCCTCCATAATGTGTTGGCATTTCATTACTACCTAAATAATTTGTAAATTCATCATTAATCGCGACATACTCCATAGTATTCATCCCATGATTTACATCATATAATAAAATATTATGATTACATTCATCCCACACTGAATCCAATGCATTTTGAACATAAACATCCGTATCCATATAGCATATATAATCGCACTTCTTTTCTATGAGATAAGAAAGAACACAAAGTTTATAAAATGCTAAAGACCATTTATAATTTGGTGCAAAGCAATATCGGTCAAACGGAATATTCCATACCAATATTTCATTACTAAGAAAAATTTCCTGAATATCCTTTGGAATCAAATCTGACGATACATTTGTAGCAAATACCACGTCACATTCCTTATTATAGTATTTAGCAGAACATAACGCAACAACTGCATTTTTTAAATATATTTTAACTTTTTCAGTTTTTTTTGATACATTAACCCCTGAATTCATCGTTTCATCGTAGGCAAATGGGACACAGATAACTTTTCTCATAGCTTTTCCTTCCTACTCTTATTCATCATATTATTCACAATTTGTTTCATACCGGTATCCTTTAACATCACTGGAAAATCCCAACTAAATTCGGGTTCCCAATGAAAAGCATCTGTAGTATAACACTCAACATTTTTTAAGTCTTTTATCCCCCCAAATTTTGTTTTATCATAAGCCAAAATTTTATTTCCCCATTGAATACTTTCATATCTCTTTAAATCATCATTTATTAAAAAAGGGGTATGCATAAAAAATATAATTGCGTGTTCCAAATCTATTCTGGATATTCGTCTTTTCCATTTTATCTCAGCTTCTTTAAAACTTTTATAATGCATAAAATTTATTTCTATGTCTTTATTTGATTGATTCACATGGAGTATTCCTACAGGCCACTGCACTTCTGTTGTTGCTTTCTCTGTCAAAGTATACCCTCCCCCAACGATCTGAGGCAAACACTCTAAAAATTTAATATACTCTGAAGAACGTATAAAAAGACCAATAGTTGGACTATTAAATTTTAGTCCATAATGTTTATAAAACATACCTGCAAAGCAATTATTACTAATAATAGTAACATCTTTGTTTTTTATTAAAAATGTTCTAAAATTCATAACTTTTTCCTCACTTTCAAAACTAGTCTACGCACTACGTTTTCAAAATACTCTTTATCCGGATTGAAAACTACAATAACCGAAAATATAATTGTAGTTAAAAGTACTACCCAGCATAATCTAAAAATAAATCCTAAAATAGATGATGTAAAAGGAATTATGTCACTTAATACTGATACCACTACTGTTGCTCCAATAACCAAACTGCTATATTTCACAAACGCAAAATAGTAACTGGCTGGAGATATGTTCCACCCTTTTTTATAAACAATATAAGGATCATACCATAAATTTGTTGTAATTCTCGAAATCGCTGTCGCAATTAGTACTCCTTCAATTCCCAAAAACTGTGCAAAAAACATTGATAAACTAAAATTAATCACTGCTGAAATTACTGGTCTCCATCGCCCATACACAAATAATCCCATTGTTGTTCTAAAAGTCCATATAGGGCTCATCATACCCTGAATAAAAAAATTAAGAACCATAATGATAACCGCATGACTAGATAGTAGCATATTTCTTCCACTATATACTTCAATAAAAGGATTTAATAAAGTAGCCAAACAAACAGATGAAAATCCAAACAGTAAAAAATTAATAAATACTACTCTCTCAAATAATTTTTTTTGCCCTTCTTCCTTTTCTGTAGCAATAAAATTTCCAATACTTGCAGTAATAGATGTTGTAAACATATTGATCACATTAATAAGTGCGTTAATAATTAATGTATAATTAGAGTAAATTGCAACACAGATAACTCCAATCTGTGAAGAGATAATTAAATTGTCAATTCCACCTAAAAATACAGATGACGCTTTATATATAAAAAGAGCCTTAACATTTTTAATAATACTTCTAGATTCATCTTTATCTAGCTTTGTCTCCCCTTTATACTCCTTTAAAAAAGGATAAAGTTTATCGACAAGAATAGAAACCCTAATATTTTCTGCCAAAGTACATACAACTTGAATACCTAAATAAATATAAAGATTCTTAAATACTACTAAAGTCACAATTTGCAATATACTTTTAATCAAAATAAACACTAGATGATTTATAGATAACACTGACTCCCTCTGATCAGCAGAAAGAAGTGATCTTTTATATGCAAAAAAATACGATGCAACTGTATCAAAAAGAAAAATAAAATAAATACCTTTAAGCCCTTCAATATCTGGCATATCCTTGATAAATTGATTCAAAAATGGGGAAATTGCCACTCCTGCAATTGCTACAAAAACACCTATTGCAGAATACACTTTTGCATACAACCGCATAAGAACACAAATTTTTTCCTGATTATGTTCTGCAATAGGCTTATACATACTATAAATAATGGCTGTGCCAATACCAAGTTCAGCAAGAGATAAAATTGTCAATACACTTGCAAACAAACCATTTAAACCTAAATATTCAATTGGTAAACATCTAATAAACACAAATCGAACAATAAAACTCAACAAAATAGCTATACCTTGCCCTATTACACTAAATATAGTATTTCTGACAGAGTTAATTGTCCTACTTTCATTATTCATCTTTTTCCTCCATAGGTTATTCTATCAATTCGATAGTACCGCTTATAGTCAAACATCGCTTTGTATTTTAATCTAAAGCATCTTTTGAGCAGCAATCATATCTAATACCATTCCTTGTACAAAAGGACTAATGCCATATTTAACAGAATATTTGCCAATTCCATGGCAAGCACCTTCGCAATTCTCAATCGCCCCGTCTTTTCTTGTTGAACTCATAAGCTTTTCAAGAGCCTTATCCGCTACAATTTTATATTGTTTATCTTTAGTAAAGTCATAAACTTTATAAAGAAATGTCCCAAAAATTGCTGTTGCACTACTGTCATAATTCCAATTACTAATAAGCTGTGTGCTCCATCCTCCATCTGTTCGCTGATATTTCAAGATATTGTCTGCCGCCTCTAGTATTCTTTCTTTAAGCCACTCTTTTTCTTCTTCAATATTTATTTCATCATAACAATAAAGTATCCCCAATAAATACCAACCAGTTCCTCTACCCCAACCTAATGATTCACACAGAATACCTCTAGTCGAATCGTAGCCATGCGCATACAAACCATATTTTTCTAAATAAGCATACAGATAGTATTCTCTAATCTGTTTCATTGCAAGTTTTATATATTCTATCTTTTGTGTTTTCACGCCATAACGCACGAGTAACGGACACACAAAGGCAATTGTATCAACAATACAAATATCACCAAAACCTTCTCTATATTCAATCAACCCATTTGCTTTGATTCTTTTTTTTACAATATCCATAAACTTTTCAGTTAAACTAAATGCATCCGAATCATCCAGCATTCCTGTTTTCCAAGCTTGATATATAGCATATCCATCATCAATCTCTGTAATTTTAAAAGGCTTAAAATTACATTCCTTTCTATTATTTGAAGCAAATCCACTGAGAAGTTGTGCATATTGCCAATTTTGGAGAGCACTATGCTTATATTGTTTTCTTAAAATATCTATAATAATTAACCGTTCCTCATCTTTAAGTGGAATTGTTGGCATCTTGTTCAACCACTTTTCTGCGCACTGAGCAACCGCTTTCTCCCATTCATTTCTATCATTCCAAACAATTATTTGTCTAGAAGATATTTTTTTTCGGATTTTCAATCCAATATCAATAGTAATTGCAAATATTGCAATCATCCCAATAACAACCAAACACATTAATATCACAAATAACATAAATCTCACCTATTTCTTAATTATTTTTTTATATGATTCGACTATTTGTTTTTGTTTTTCTTTAATCTTAATATTTAATCTATCTTTAATTTTATCTGAATTTCCCACCATCCATCTAAATGAATCTACCAATGCATTTTCATCCTCCAATGAATTAACTTTAATGACATAATTTTTATTTGTCTCAAACAAATCTTCTGCTATTCCTGCCGATTTTACTGAGTATCCCATAACCAATGTAGGTATACCTTGTGAATACGCTGCAATTGTAGAATGTGTTCTTGCACCAATAAAAAAATCACACATCCCAATCCACCCTTTTAACTCCATACAATTTTGATCAGAAACAACTCTATATCGTTTATCAGGAATATCTAAACTGCTTATTAACTGTTTAATTGCAGTTCTATCATCGTTATTTTCAGAAACCACATGGGGAACAAACATAATATCCATATTCGTCGATTTCAAAATAAAGGCAATTAGCTTCTGATAATTTTTTATAATTATGTCTGCATTTTTTGCATAATTTAAAATCATTGGACTTATATTAATACCAACATATTGATGTTTTTTCTTGTGAATAATCGTAGGAAGAATAAACGCTGTATCGGGAGCATAAACAACATTTGCCAATCCTTTATCAGCTAACGCTTGAAATGAAATCGGTTCTCTCGCACTAATTACATTAAATTGTTTCAAATGTTGAATCATTTCACTATCAAGATCATCCGGCTCAATTGAACAGCCCCATAATATTTTTTTCCCTCTAATAGCATTATCAATTAAAAAAAACGATTTTCCTTTATTATAGCAATAATTATCTCCTCCAATAGCAATATAAACTGTATCTTTTTGTTTCATCCAAAATGTGTTAAATGAAGCCTTTAACTTTATAGTATTTGAATGAAGGATTTTACCTAACTGTAGTAAAACCCAATTAAAATTTCCCTTTTCTATTTTTTTATTTAAAGCAATTAATTCTAAATTTTCTATTTCATCTAATCCATATTTAATATCAGCTTCAATATCACTTGAAATCAAAGAAAATGTTGCTTCTTCACAAATATTATTTATTGTTGAAATCACTGTTCGAACCAAAGCTTCACAACCATGATTTCCACTCCCTGCATGTTGATACAAAATATAATGTTGCCTCATTTTGCTACCTCTCTTTCACTACTGATAATGTCAAAACTCACTGTTTTTATTAAACATATGATAAAAATACTATTTATATGGAAGCTGCAAATAAAATAAATATTTCATTCCCTTAATGATAACTCTTTGTTTTGCAACTATATATTTACCTAAACACGTTGATTCCTTTTATTACCTTATATATTTTAGCCGCACTAGACAATATAACTGAATAAATCTATTTGGTAAACACAAAAAAATACGATAAAATACAGCTTTACAAATATATCCCTTAGGAAATCCCAGCTGCTTAAGAATTTGTTTAGCTTCTTTTCGATTATGTGATATAAAAATTGCTGATGAAGCTGCAAGAAACTTTCTATAAACTATATAATTTTCAACCGACTCTAAGCGACTATCTGTTTTTTCAAAAAAATACTTATAATTTTTTAAAAATGGAAAAAAATACGATGCATCTTTTGATTTAGATAACATATTACTAGAATCTCTAACATAAATAGCTAAAGGAATATTTATATATGCCACTTTTCCAATCGCCGCCATACGACACCACAAATCTATGTCTTCGCAAACTTTACATTCTAATGGAAAACCTCCTAATTTCAAAAAGGCATCTTTTCTTACTATGACGGCAGATGTCCATAATGGTGTGTATATTTTCCCTGAAATAAAATAATTTAACAAATACCCTTTTTCTTGTATTATACCTGGGAAATCTAAAACATTTTCTTCTCCATTCTCAATTATTTTATAGTTTGAACCATAGATAATAGCTTCTGGATAGAGTTCGATTAATGACACCATTGTCTCCAAATAATTATTCTCCCACCGATCATCCGCATCCATAAAAGCCACATAATTGCTAGTTGCTTCGTTTACACCCCTATTTCTTGCAGCAGCCGCCCCGGCATTTGTTTGTGAAATGATCTTTATCCTTGGATCTTTATATTCTTTCACAATCTTTAAGCTATTATCGGTGGAACCATCATCGACAATAATAATTTCATAATTCTGAAAACTCTGCTGTTGTATACATTCTAATGTATCCAATATATGCTGTTCTTTATTATATAAAGGGATTACTATACTAATTCTCATCCGTTTTGCCCTCATCTTCCAATTTTCTAATTATTCTAGCTGGTACACCAGCAACCATTTGATTTTGAATAAAACTTTTGGTGACAACAGATTCTGCACCTACTATACAACCATCCCCAATAGTTATACCAGCTAAAAATGTGGTATTTATTCCAATCCAACATCCATTAGCAATATATATAGGCTCGCAATATCCTTTTCCTGCTCTTCTACTATGTGAACCAATTTTATGAGTTCCTGTCGCAAAACACACATTAGGCGCTAAATCGCAATTATCACCGATAATAACCTCTGCATTACCATATATACAACAATTTTCGCCTATCCAACAATTCTCGCCTACTTTAAAATCACCACACACACCAATTTTGATAGGACCAACTATTTTTGTATTTTTACCTACACTAATTCCTACACTATTAAACAAAAAACGTTTTAAGTCCCACAAATAATTTCCAACTAGGAAATGGTTTATAAGCCAAACAACTACACTTCTAATTCTCCTTTTCAACATACGATTCCCCTTGATTAAACGCTTGCAATAAATCTATAGTAACATTTTCGACCGAATATCTTAAAGATTTGTCTCTCAAATTTGAAAAAGAAATATAGCCATTCAAGATAGCAACTACTGCATCAGCGCCACGATTAATAGCTTCTTTTTCTCGCCCATCTCCAATAACGATTCCGTATTTATTCTTCTCTATTATATCGACAGGACCACCACAATCTGTGGTTATGACCGGTAGTCCTGCATACAAAGCTTCTACTACCGTATTCCCAAATCCTTCTCTATCGCATGTATGGAGATATACATTACATTCTTGCATATAATCTATTGGATTTGTTACATATCCCAAAAAACTAATTTTGTCATATATTCCTAATTGTTTTGCCTCTTCCTCTAACGTCTCTTTTTCAGGCCCATCACCTAACACAAGTAATTCAATATTATACCCTCTATTTAAAATCTCTTTAGCTATATTTATTGCTAAAGAATAATTCTTATCATATGATAATCTTCCGCAAGTTACTATTTTGTAGTTTTCTGTTACAATATCCTTTTTTCTTTCTTCCTGATTTGTCTTTTCTACTTTTATAACTGGATTCCCCACAACAACACTTTGACATTTCAAATTCAATTGCTCTACTTCATATCTCCTTAATTTTTCCGTAACACCTATAAATAAATCAGCTCTTCTTAAAATAACAGAATAAATACTCTTGAGTAATTCACTATCTATCTCATAACCATGCTGACTTATACATATTTTTACTTTTTTGTAACCACTTAAACATTTTGCAAGTACTGCAATGGCATTATAAATCCGAAAACCTGTATAAATAACATTGGGTTTTTCTTCTTTTATTAATCGAATAAACTTAAAAAGTAATGTCCGGGTTTTACAATTAAAATCAAATATTTTTATTCTCATGTCCACAAGTTCTTTCAATTTTCCTGTTCCGTGACAACATGCAATAAAAATTCTATTATTTGTATTTTTTGCTAAGTAATTAGCAAATTCTAAAACTACTTTTTCATACCCACCCATATTAAAAGTAGGGGTAAAAAATACAATCTTCATTTGCTCCATAATCAATCCTCTTTATCGCTCATCTACCATACCATTGATAAATTCATTACCTTTTTGTGATAAAATTACGTTTCGCTATTCCAACAAACATAACTATATTCTTACACTTCACTACTAAAACTCGCTATTATATCTATTACTTGAACACCGTTTTTAATAATATAATTATTAACAATATAATAAAATTGAGCAATTACAAACTATAGCAAAAATAAGTTTCTGCTCTATTGGTATAAGATAATTATTCCATATAAAATATTATAGAATAAAGCCCATCACTGCTATGCCTATTGACGATACCACAAGAGATGGACGATTTAATCTGTCAATGCATCAGTTCCTTATGTAATCGCTATATTACTTATGACTTAAACAGTTCTAAATGCCTACTAACCATTTTTTCTATCGTATATTCATGCGCTGTATTTAATGCATTACATGCCATACTGTATTTATCTTCTGCTGGTAGTTTTATATAGTTATTTAATTTTTCCTCCAATTTTTCCACATTTTCGCTCTCAAATAGAAAACCATTTAAACTATCTTTAACTAATTCAACCGCTGCTGCTGCTCTATTACTTGAAATAACTGGAAGCCCAAAGCTTAAAGCCTCATTAACAACCAGCCCCCATATATCCTCCCTCGTTGGAAAAACAAAAAAATCAGACATTCTATAATAGTTAGACAACTCATCTTTCTCAATAAATGGAATAAACCTAATGTTTTTGTTCTTATTATTCTTCATAATATCTATGTAGTCATTTATTGGCTTACCACCAATTATGAGCAAGCAACAATTTTCAGGCATATTTCTCCATGCTTTGATAAGAATATCCATTCCTTTGCGATATATAAATTGTCCCACAGTAATCGCCAATATTGGATAAGAATGTCCGTATCTATCACGTAGTATTTTCTTATCCTCAATAGAAATTGGTTTTTTTAAAATATCTTCATACACAACAGAAGAAAATGGATAATGAAAAATTTTATCACGACTTACACCATATGATATATAATAATTATCATGAATAGTCCCTGTTGAAAAATATTTTTTTGCCCCCAACAAATTAAATCTTTTAATTGCTTCTTTGATACCCTTTCCTGACTTAGCAAAGCCACCATCACTTTCAAAATAGTACGGTATTTTTTTTATTTTACACCATGTGAGAGCTATCATTTCCGTAGGGGACGCTAATCCGCAAATAACAAAATAATCATATTTATCTTTATTCAAATAGTTTAATACATTAAATGAAATTGTTTGATCTACTCCTGTAGATATTCCTTTTAAGTATATGCTTTTAAACGTATTCCTCGATTTACCAATCCATTTTTCATCTCGCTCTGATGATCTTCTTTTTTGATATAAAACTGTTAGTTCACAGAATTCTCCTAATTGGTTAAAAAATTCAACTCTATAAGGAGAAGGTACATTTGTTAAAAATAAAACTCTCATCTTTTCCTCTCTTATAACCATTTTTCAAACTTATATATTATTCAAAATTTAGTTCATCCTTACCACCTAAAAACTCTGCCAACATAACATAGAGAATAATTGCGTTGTTGTTTGTGCTAAAAAAAATCATTTCTCCCATACAGACCAAAAAAGGGGTAATGTATAATATGAATCGTCCGTTCCGCTTTTGTCCTTTTACTAAAATGAAACCATACACTATAATAAATAGTATCAGACCAATAATTCCCAAATCTCCCAAAACTGAATAGAATAAATTACCATTTTCTACAATTAACCCAAATGAAAATGACCAATCCTGTACTCCTGGAAGAAAAGGTACCATGAATCCCGCTCCTAACCATCGGTTACTATTAAATTTTTGTAGAAACAAATCATATTGTCCTTTTCGTGAAGCTGTCACAGCATCCAAGGTTATAGGAGCTTCACTTAAACCATAGTTATTTTTCAAAATAAACTCTCTAAACAGCTCCATTGCAGGCTCAGCAAACCATATGGCAAGTACTATAATTCCTACAACACTAATCACAAAAATAGAAAATTTTTTATTTTTAAACACTTCTACATAATATCCATACAAAAGGCATATAAGCGTTGCAATTAATCCTGTACGTGAACCACTATTATAAGATAATACTACAATAGTGACTAATATTATATACTGAAAAAAGCTTCTATTTTCTTTCATCATTTGACATAACACTAAAGCAGAATAAATTGCAGCCATAATACCAAACATCTGTGAATGATTGGTTGCTCCCATAAACCAATGCGCATCTGAGTAATATGATATAGGCAACGGTGCAATTATAATTGACCCAATCATTAAAACAGTAATATAATGATAAAGCACTTTACTCCATTCTATATAGTCTTTTGTACAGGATACACCAATTATAATACTAATAAATACAAACCCGTATGAAAAGCATTTAAACATTGATACAATAGGATACGAACTGTTGAATGCTGATATCACAAATATATATACGCAAAAAAAAGTTTCCAACAAAACAAATTGACTAACCACATAGTTTTTCTGATGTTTGCGACTATGAATAAGAATAATAAAGCATAATAAAAATATTGTCATCCATTTATATAATTGCACCGAATCAATATTAATAGCTATAGAAGGATTAATAATAGTTCTAATAGCAATTAATATCAATCCTTTAATAGCTATTTCAAGTGAGTAGCAAGCATTTATCAGCAAATATAGAAAAAATGCCAATATCAGCACTGGATTAAAAAAACTCAATAGAAAAAATCCCAATAGAAATATTTCTTTTTGAGATATTTTCGGGATAGTCAATGCCATTTGCAAAATCACTCCTTTCTATTCCAATATTTATTCTAAATTATTATTGCAACAATTTTTTGTATTTATTTTCTTTTATTTTTAAATAAATTTCTCTTGGGATTATTTGTCTTGCTATTGCTCTTTTCCACCAACACCATTTGCTTTCATTTCCCCACGATCCCATATCATGATGAATGGTATATGTATTTTTTGTAATTAAGTATTGCTTATGTGCATATGGATTTCTACCAAATAAGCTTCTTCTATAAGGCATAAAATATTCAATAGAATAAATCATAAAATTTTTTTGTTCCATAAATCCCGCATTACTAATTTTAAATCCATACATTTCTTTGGCAATTCTTGTAAACAGTAAAGGATTCATAGAAAACTCTATGCTACCATCGTCTCGCTGAAAATATCCAGTATCATACTTTTTCTTCAAAGTCACAATATATGGATGCTGAGCTCTGGTTGCAATAAATCCTGCTGTTATCAAACCGCCTTCCAACGTTGAAGATACAAACTCATGTTTTTTTAATAGTTCGGAAAAATCTCTAATCACTTCAAGATCTGTGTCCATATATACTCCTCCATACTTTTCAAGAGCATATAAACGTACGTAATCACTAATAAAAGCCCATTTTTTCTTTTGATATGCAATCCTCGTATATTCATGAGACTCAACATCAAATGAATTCTCATTCCAAACCATAACCTCATAATCTGGAAGATACCTTTTCCAACTTTTAATACAATTTTCAGTTAGCTTAGGATATTTTCCTTTTCCAAACCAACACAAATGAATGATATGCGGAATCATAAATTGTCTCTCCTATTTATCTTATTATAAGTCTTATACATTCTAATTTCTTCTTTAATCCCTATCTCAAACGCAACCGGATTATACCCGAAATCCTCCATTGCTTTCTCATGTGAGTATGCTCTCGGTTCTACTAATCTTTGAACCTTTTCCCTATAATCAATTTTCCTTAATGTCAACATATAAATCACACATGCACCAAAATAAGCGATTGGATATGGACAACTTATAAAAATATTTTTTACACCCAATTGCTTTGCCATAACCTCAAACATTTCTCTTAATTGTATCGGCTCTTTACCAGATAAGATATACTCTTTGTTCTGAGTAATATTCCATTTCATCATAACATCATAATAGGCATCACCCAAATCCTTACACCATACCGGTTGTAAATCATATCTTGCTCCATTAACCGTTGGAAAAATCCGAAGCTTATCTACCATTTTAATAAAGACAGATACATTCTTATCTTGCAAATCTCCGTAAATCATTGTTGGTCTTAAAATAGTCATTGCTATCTTTCGACCCTTATTCTTATATTCTTCTATAAGCTTATGAATTCCGAACTCGATTTGTCTGTATTCTTCTCCTGCTGCTTTGTATTTCGAATAAATACCCGTTGTATGAACTAGGATAAAATTATCAACACCGCCTTTTAAGGCTGCTGGTACAACATACTTCGATAATTTCACACTTGCAATATGCAAAATCATATTTATATGTTTCTTTTCAAAGAATTTTCTTAACTTTTCTTCGTCTGTTAAATCCACTTCAAATAATTCAACCTGTAATTCTTTATTTTTCAAGATACTTTGAATAATCTGATATCCCTCTGTATTCTTAGAACTTTTCTCTTGTTTTCTGCAAAGTAACACAAATCGGTATTCTTTTAATATATCTTTTTCTTTCAATAATCTTTTAAGAAAATACTGTCCTGATTTTCCCGATGCTCCTGTAATTGCGACACTATACATCTTTATCTCTTAGCCTTTCTCCTGTTATCACTGTTTCCAACCTATCCATAAACTTCTCTTGTTCAAAATGCTTTTCATAATATTCTCTTGCATTTTTCCCCATTAAATCCTTATCAGGATTTTTCACAAAACTCCTGATATTTTCTGCTAACGCTTCTGCATCTTCCGCCCTGCCACAATATCCACATTTAGCATCTTCAATTACTTTTTTCGTTTCTCCGTTAATAGCCCCTATAATCGGTCTCCCTACTGCCATATAGGACTGGACTTTTCCGGGAAGTGTCATACTCAATACTTCGTCTTCCTGTAATGTTACAAGCATAGCATCTGCCGTCGCATAAAACTTTGGCATTTCTTCTAGTGGTCTTCTTCCATAAAAAATAACGTTTTCCAGATTGTCACTCATTTGTTGAAGTCTTTCTAAATCCGTGCCGCTTCCAACAATATGAAATCTAACCGGTTCATTTTTTAATAACTCAGCAGCCTTAATGATGGTATCTACGCTCTGAATAGCGCCAATGTTCCCTGCAAACATAAAATCAAAAATCCCTGTTTCCTTCTTAGGTGCAATCGTCCCAAAAATCCCCTCTGCGTACTGAGGTAAATATTCAATTTTTTTATTCTCTACATCAAATTCATTATGTAAATATTCCGAAAACATTCTTGAAGTAATTAAAATTTTATCTGCAGTGCGATAAATTCTTTTACTTACAAAATGGAAATATTTATAAATAATAGAACCTCTTTTAATACCGCCTGCAATAAGGCTCTCCGGCCATAAATCAAGACAATACATTGTCATCGGAACCTTATATTTCTTTTTATATGCAATTGCTGCATGTGTCATCATAACCGGAGATAATTGATTGCAAAATACATAATCAAACGGTTTCCCATCGACAGTTTTACATTTTTTAGAACGGACATATTTTGTTGAAGACAATGCATAACTGTAGTAATTAAGCATACGCTTCAATGTTCCTGTCTGTCTTGGAATTGTATAACACCGATGAACACGAACACCATTAATAACTTCATCAATATGTTTTCCTTTTCCATATCCATCATACAAAATCCCCTCCGGATAGTTTGGATATCCTGTAACTACATGAACTTCATGCCCTCTACGCACCATTTCTTCACAGATATCTTTGATACGAAAAGGTTCCGGATAATAATATTGACATACAACCAGTATTTTCATTCTTATGACGCCCTCTTTTTCTCAATCTCTCCAGTTCCACCTTCAACAACTCCATCACTTTTCAACACAGATATAATGGTTCCCACAAAACATTTTACGTCCATGAAAAAGCTCATTTTCTCCACATATTCTCCGTCTAACTTTGCTTTAACCGGAATTTCCAGTTCATCTCTTCCGTTAATCTGAGCCCAACCTGTTAATCCCGGCATCACATCATTTGCCCCGTACTTATCACGTTCTTCAATCAAATCATACTGATTCCACAATGCCGGACGAGGACCGATAATGCTCATCTCACCTTTCAAGATATTGATAATTTGTGGGAGCTCATCAAGTGATGTTTTTCTCATAAATTTTCCTACTCTTGTAATATACTTTTCCGGATTACTCAGCATATGCGTTGGCATATCTTTTGGTGTATCTATTTTCATTGTTCTGAATTTCAAAATATTAAAATAACTTTTATGTATTCCGACTCTTTTTTGTTTAAACAGCACCGGACCTCTTGAGTCTACTTTGATTGCAATAATCAATATAAGAAAGACTGGGGATAGTACTATCATTCCTATAAGAGCCAGTATAAAATCAATCCCTCTTTTTATTTTCATATATCCCTTTTGTTTCATCTCTTTCATTTCCTCATTCCTTTAACTAAAGCACTTTTCCCTACTTCTTTTATCTGGATATTGGTGGATATCCTTGTACAACTTCCCCTGAATCTATTTTTCGCAATGTCTCTATATGACTTCCTGCTTTACAAATTGCCCCTGTATTCACATGGGAATATTCTTCTACAATCACATCGTGATCTACAATTGCTCCAACTGAAATAATACAGCCACTTTTTATTATTGAATTTGCATTCACAATAGCTTTGGCTTCAATTATAGTGCCTTTCTCTACCGTAGCAGTTGGACTTACATATGCTGTAGCATGAACTATCGTTGCAATAGAAAATTCCAATTTCTCTGCTTTTTGTAACAGTTCTTTTCGTACTCTATTATTCCCAATGCCACAAAATACTTCATCATATTTCCCTTTAAATTTTGCAAGATTTATAATCTTTCCTACAGCCTTTGGTGCATGATCATCAAGGAAATCAATACTATCATAAAAAGCTTTTCCGTCTTTTGTCATACTCATTGCAGTTTCATAAACAACTTTTCCGTGTCCACCATATCCAAGGATTAATAATTTTTTGCTCATCTATTATCCTTTCTTACCGAAATATTGTTTATCCGAACAAGTTCTTCCTATTTATTTTTCACCTTTTTATTAACTTCCTCCGGTCTCTTAAACGTTGGAACCACTTTTCTCAGCACTTCTTTTGCTTCCAAATCGTCTCCTGTTTCACAAGCTTTTTTCAGTTCACCCAATCTGCTATCGATTTCATCAGCGCTTAACGCCTTATCTCTTTCGATAAAAATCATACTGTTGCTTGTCTTATCAAGTTCCTCAGTTTTTACCAGCAATTCCTCATACAGTTTTTCTCCCGGTCTTAATCCTGTTTCCACGATTTCCACACCATGTACACCGGACAGGCGAATCATATTCTCTGCCAAGTCCATGATTTTCACCGGTTTTCCCATATCCAGTACAAACAATTCTCCGTTATTGGCAATAGCACCGCTCTGAAGAACCAACTGTGAAGCTTCCGGAATGGTCATAAAGTAACGGATAATTCGTTTATCTGTAATTGTTACAGGTCCACCGTTTGCAATCTGGCGTTTAAATAACGGAATTACAGAACCGGCGCTTCCCAGTACGTTTCCGAAACGTGTGATGCTGTATTTTACCCTGCCATGGGTACTTGCACTCTGTACAATCATCTCACACATTCTCTTTGTAGCGCCCATAACATTTGTAGGATTTACCGCCTTGTCTGTAGAAACCATCATAAATCGTTCTGCACCATATTCTTCACAAAGGTTTACCACAACTTCTGTACCAAAAATATTGTTTTCAATGGCTTCAATACAGTTGTGCTCCATAAGAGGTACGTGTTTATGGGCTGCTGCATTGATAACAATTTGAGGATGATAGGTCTCAAACACTCTTTCCATTGCTTTTCGGTTAGTAATGGAGGCAATCTCCACCTGAAGGTTCAGTTTACCACTATAAGCAATTTTCAATTCCTGCTGCACATCATAAGCACCGTTTTCGTATATATCCAGTATAATTAACTGTTTGGGTTCCATTTTAGCTAACTGACGGCATAATTCAGAACCGATAGAACCGCCACCACCGGTAATCAAAACAATTTTATCTTTGTAATAGGCATTTGTGCGTTCATCTGCAACTGCCAGCGGTTTTCTGAATAAAAGTTCTTCTGCATCAAACTCTCTCAAATGTCTCTTTCCGCCTACTGCATATACCGTAGGGAAATCATAAACTTTTAATTTATAACCCGCTTTTTTATAATAATCATAAAGTTCTTTTTTCTTTTCTGCGTCCATAGAAGGAATAGCAAAAACAATTTCCTGTACTTCTAATTCTTCAAGTTTTCGAAGTGTCGCCTCATCTTCTGACCATACAGGAATACCATGAATTTCTCTGCCTACCTTTTCTTTGTTCACATCGATAAAACATCGTGGTGTATAAGAGGCTTCGCTATTATTTAAAAGTTCTTCTGCCAGTCCCACACCTACGCGTCCTGCGCCAATAATAGCAACCTTAATTTTCTGTATATCATTATCATTACCAATCTCCATCCCTGAAAAAATTCGGAATAAAGCCAGTAGAATTTTCCCTTTTACCGTATCGTGATTTCCGCATTTATATGCGTAGCGATACACCATTCGAATTGCCAAAGCCCCTAATAAATTCAAACTTACCAAAGACAAAAGTCTTCCAAATGTAATGTGCTGAATGGGCAAAATACTCTCCAGACATAAATATGCCAGAAATCCCGCAAAATCTGTAAATAATAATCGGATATAGCACTGTATTCCGCCATATCTCCAAACCTGTCCGTAAATATTTCCGATTATACGTGCCGCAAAAATACATACAATCGAAATTGCCGCCTGTTCAAAAATCCCTTTTCCTGAAAGCTTATCATCTCCCGCATAGAAAGCTAACAAAAGAAGCGCTGCAATCGCGTATACTCCCATATCGTAGAAAACAAGCATCCAACGTATATTTTTTGTCATTTTTGTATTTTCTCTCGTCATAGTCATGTTTTTATTTTCTTTCCTTCCTTCATTCCCAACGCTTCATTTCATGCTTATGGGACACGGGAGCTGTCTAAACGGCAGCTCCCAACATCTTCTAGTCACATTCTTTTTTCGTCTTTCTCATTACCACAACTGCCGTTACCAAAAGCAGCGCTGCTACTCCCATATACATTCCCCAATCAGATTTTACCCCTGTCTTTGGAGACGTACCTGAACCTGTTGTACTATTTCCTTCTGTCGCTGACTCATCCACATCTGCAATTACCGCTACCGGAGATAAGTCGATAAACTCTGCTGTAATCTGCTTATTAGCATAATTTACATCTGTCGGTGTAACAATTTCCCACAGATTACGGTCTGTACTATAATGCAGAAGTTTTACATCTTTCAAAGCTTTTGTCAAAGCCGGTACAGACAAGGTCACTTTGTATTTACCATCTTCTGTACGAATTCCACCGTTGATAGGTTCTAAATCGAAGAATTTTGTAATTAAACTCTTTCCTTCCAGTTCCTTTGCCAGTTCAGGAGCCAGCTCCGCAATGCTCTGAAGAGTTTCTTTTCCAGCATTCACAGCTAAAATCTTAGCTTCTACCTGAGGCGCAGACTCGTGTAAATAAGAAAAAGTTTCTGCTGTACCCTCTGATACTTCATAGTACCCCGCAGATTCTCCTACCAGAGTTACGTCTGTGGTACGGCTTCCTGCTGCAAATACAGAAACCACCTGTGTAACAACAAGGGCTGCTGCCAGCAAAGTTCCAAAAAATCTTTTTTTCATTGGTCCTACACTTCCTTTCTTTTTATTTTTCTATCGATACCAGTACAGCTTGTACCAGATATCTTTGGCTTGCAATTCCTGCATAGCAGGTGGATAAAGTAATGATTTTATCCTCATTTGTCACTTCCATGGAAGTATCTACAAAAGCATTCATGTTTCGCATAGAAAAAATACTATCCAAATATTCTTTATATTCTTCTTTATTCCAAAAGTCAAAGCTCATAAGCAAATGTCTGTTGTCATAGAGATATGCTGCAAATATTTTATAATGCAAAATCTGATCCGGGAGATAAATAATCACTTCTCGGTTGCTGTCAAAAAAGCTCCTGTCCATATATTTGTGAATGCTCTGAAACATGGAGCCGTTTTTCATATCATGCCCATAGATAACCGTATTGGGATCTTGAAAAGTCTTTGTGTTATAATTCTCTGTAAAAATAGCCCCTTCTGCTTTCTGCTCTCCGTTGATATCATGGTTTAGATAATACGCATTATTATCAGGACTCTGGACAATGGGATAATCCACATTTGTTTCCGGTATTTTAATCCAAGCGTAAATATCCGGATTTTGCGTCTGCAAGGTTTCAAAGTCAATAGGAATTTCTATCTGTGGCTGCTGAACTTCCTGCTCAGGTTCCACCGGTTCTTCTATAATAACTTCCTTTTTGACTTCTTCGTAAATTTTGCCTGCATTTTTCTCCTGCAAATACTTATATATCCCAATACCCCCAAAGAATATTGCGCCTGCCAGACATAAGCCTGCGATTACATAATATTTCTTATTCTGCTTCTTCATAAAATTTTTCTATTATTTCCTTATACAGCTCCGCATCATCTACATGATACTCATCAAATCCATTCGCAGTCACACCTTCTCCCGGAAGAGTCCATGTCTCTGCTCCATTTTTTTCTAAATTCTGCATAATCTTCAGGAAATTATCTTTCCCTATATTTGTTATCATATACTCTTCTATTGCCGTATATAAGTCAGTAATAAAAGCATTATTTTCTTGATACAGACTTCTCGCCTGTTCTCCATAAGCTGTTAAAAATGCCTGTTGACGTTCCATACGCCCTAGGGCGCTCTGTGATTTTGTAATATCTCTGTATCTCACAAAATCTTCCACATTATCTTTAGTGAGCTCAATTTGAGAACCTTCTGTCCATTGTGGAAAGGCTTCTTCTAAACTGTCGTTTGGAACGGTCACAGTAAGTGTTCCCACCTGTTCCATCATTACAGGAATGGCATCCATATTAATAGAACAATATCCTTCTATGGGAAGCTCATACAACAAATTGGATACTGCCTCCCGCATTAAAGCACAGCTCTCTCTTCCTCCGTCGCCATAAGCATACGCCAGATTAATATGATCCTGAGTTGTCCCTGTACTGTCGCCTTCCTGATTAAATACTTCAATTTCTGCTATAGTATCTCTTGGTATTGTCAGCATCGAAAGAGTTCCCTGTTTTCTGTCTCTGGTAAGGAGAAAAATCGCATCTGCCTGACCTGCATCTGCTTTTCCCACTTGCGTATCCTGTTTTTCTTCTTCATCAATTCCCAGAAAGAGATAATTGCTTAAGTGTTCATTGTATTTGTATTCTTTCCCTTCATACAAAATCACGTCTGATTGTCTTGCTTGTATCTCTCCGTTTTCTGCTTCTATACTTGCCGTTTTCTGGCTTTTCAAAACCATATAAACGCCTAATCCGGTTACCACAAGTGCAGATGCCAATATTGCCATTCTGGCAAGCTTGCGTTTTTTCTTCCTATTCATCATATCCCTTATCTTCCTTTATAATATCCGCCATACTTTTTGCTGTAATATGATGAATAGTATTTGTCTTTCCTTAAATCCGCTTTATTCAGTACCGCTCCCAACAGATGACATTTACTTCTTTCCAACTGCTGCTTTGCCTTTTGCGCCACTTTATAACTTACAGCGTCACTTTCCACAACCAATACTGCTCCATCGCTTTTTTCAGCAACCACAGCAGCATCAATTAAAGAACCAATAGGCGGTGTATCAATGAAAATATAATCATACTGTTCTCTTTTTTCTTTTAAAAGATGATTAAATTCCTTAGAACTGAGAAGTTCAGAAGGGTTTGGAGCTAAAGGCCCGGCGAAAATAATATCCATATTTTCAAAATTTGTCTTATAGGTGATATCTTCTTTGTTTGCCTGTCCGCTTAAATACTGGGACAAACCTTTTACCTCCTGTTTCACACCATATCTCTTTACATAAACTGATTTTCTAATATCCGCATCTAACAACAGTACCTTTTTCCCTACATTACCCATTTCTCTGGATAAATTAAAGGCAATGTCACTTTTTCCTTCGTTAGGATAACAACTGGTAATTAAAATTACTTTTACTTCTTTATTCGAAAACTGTACATTGGTACGAAGAGTCTTCAGCGCTTCTTCATAGAAATAATCCGAACGCTTGGGATCTTTCATTACTACTTTTAATTCCATGTCCATAATTTTTCTATCCTCCTAATGTTTCTTGTTCTTCTTACCGTTTTTCTTGTTCTTTCCTATATAGTCTTTTCTATCCGGTACAGTAGCCAAAACAGGAATTTCCAAATATCTAGTAATGTCGTCTTCTGTTTTAATAAAGTCACTCATCATAGCTAAAAGTGCAAAAATACCGGCGCTTGCAAAGAGACCTGCAAAAAGACCTAAAAAAGCGTTTTTCTTTACATTAGGACCATTCTTATAAGTAGGAATTTCACCTTTTTCAATGATTTTAGGAGGAATAACTTCCATCTTATCTCCTACATACTCAGATGCCACTGCTGCAAGTTCATCTACAATAATCTTTGCCTGCTGTGGATCTGTGCTGGTAATAGACACATTTAAAATTCTTGTATTTGCAGGATTTTCAATAGATACCATGCCTTTTAATGCGTTTGGACTTACTTTAAGGTCCAGATTTTCAATTACCTGCTCCATCACCGGCTTGCTTTTAATCAATACTTGATAGTCACTGGCTAATTGTGTTCCTAACTGCAAATCTGCCATAGATGTTAACGTAGTCTCCTTTGAAAGCACCAACATACTGGAGGTAGATGTATAGGTAGGTGCGATGCAAAACTGTGTATAAGCAGCTGCTCCACACCCAAACAGCAAACCTGCTGCCAGTATCCACAAGATTTTCTGCTTTAACACATAAAATATTTCTATCAAATCAATCTTCTGTTCTTCCACTTTTTTTTCCATGAATTTACCCTTTTCTTTCTTATTGATATTTCAACACAATTATAATATAGTGTATACCTATTTTTCAATATCCGTTTATTTCCAAATTTTTCAGAAATTTATTATCACATACAACATATCGACTATTTAGAAATATATCCCAGTTCTAATAATTTCTCATAAAGCGCCTCTGCAACCTGAGTCTGACCATCAGCCGTAGTTGTTGTAACTGTGCACACATCAATAGTGCTGATATAGTGCTCACCCCATGTTTCTTTCATTACTTTTTCATATTCCGGTATATTCACACTGCCATCCATTGGTCTTACTCCGACAATAATAAATTTATCTTTGTTCGCACCAAAAGTATCTAGCACCTTTTGCTGCTGTTCTGCCAGCTCTTTGGGGTCTCTATTCCATCCACCATAATATCCCATTGTAATAATAGGAATATACTCTTTATCAAAACGATCCATCTCTTCAGCAGTCAAATCACGAATTCCTGTTTCTGTCACCGCTGGAGTCGCCCATCCTGCACTAACTTTATGCTGTTCAATATACTTATCTAAATCATCCTGAGGTACCCCTGCCATTTTCATTATTGATAAGGTTCCCGCTCCTGCCAATGTTTTATTGGCATACTCCAGTATATATCCTTCAGCTTTTAGTTTCTCTTCTAATTTTACTCTTGAAGAATACTGTAGTTCATTTTCTTTTGTAAAAAACTCATCTCCCCAAAAAGAAATCCCTGTAGGCATTTGAGGTTCTGCTGTCTCTTCTTCCTCGGTTTGTTCTTTCTTAGCTTCCTGTGCGGTTTCATCCTTTACTTTTTCTTTTTCATTAGTTTTCTTAGCTTCCTGAGTCAGCTTCTGATTTCTTACAGCTTCTGTTTTAGTATCAAACGCTAAAAAGCCTATAAATAACGCTGCCAGAGCTACACATATCCCTAATAATAAACAATTAAGTATCTTTGTATTCTTTCTCATGATGTTCTCTACCTTTTGACCTTTTATATTTTATTTATAAAATTTGATTCATCAAAATTTTTTCTGCATTTCTATAAGAAATATCTTTTATATATTCTCTGTCTAAATGCTTTTCCATCCAGCGTGAAGCTTCCATAATCTCCGGCTTTCTTGTACCAGTATTGTGCATATCTGTTCCCAGAAAATGTACATTACCCTCTTTCAACATCTTTCTGCACCATCTAGTTGTCTCCGTATACCACTTACCGCCAATCGGTCTATAATTCATTTGCATCAGTGCTCCCATTTGTATTAAATCACCTACGTGATTTCCTTCTCTTAAAAAAGTATATCTCTCAAAATGAGCAAGGATTGGTATGTACTGTGCCATAGTAAGTTTTCTCACTGCGTCAAGAATCATAGAATATGGTGTAGATGGAAAGAATTCAACAAGCACATAGGCGCTTTCATTTAACGTCAGAATTTTTTTTTCTTTCAGTTTTTCTACTACATCCTCTGTATAAAAAATTTCCTGACCAGAGTAAATAATAAAATCCTTTTTAATTTCTATCCTAATCTTTCTTTGCAGTTCTTCTCTTAGTCGCCTTAATTGTTCCAGATTTTCATTTGGAAACTGCCTGGAGTAATGCGAAGTTGCTACCACTGCATAAACACCTTGTTTGGCCGCTAACTTTAACATACGTAAACTTTCTTTTTCCTCTGTTGCTCCATCATCAACTCCCGGCAACACATGACAATGGAAATCAATTCTCTTCATACTTTACCTCTTTATACAACTACCCCCCCCCCTAAAATTTTGATTATTAAACATTTAAGGGAGGGGGGGATATTTCTTAAACCCTAAAATCCATTGCATTCCAAAACCAACAGTTTCAGAAATCAGATTTGACAAATTTCAAGGTCTCATATATTTTGTATTTTCTTTGCCATTCATGCTCCATATTGTTCACTTATACCTTATGATATATCAACAATATAATAGCACCATTTTCTCTATATTTCAACAAAAGCACTTATTTTTTCTCCCATGAATTTTATTTACTTTTTCTATTATTTTTAGTTATTTTTTACAAATGTCAAAAAAATGGTATTATGACGTAATTTTTTGTCATAATACCATTTTTCTCATTATAAGTCTAATTTCAAATCATTTTCTTTAATCCATCCATATTTTCTAAAAGGAATAGCAATCAACCATGTAAACACTGCCGGAAGAATAAAGCAGATTAAAGCCATCCCAATCCAGTCCATAGGTGTAATAGCTGCTTTTGCACCGCTTGCAATATCATTTACCCATCCTGTATAGACGCCAATCTGACCTACAAAACCACAAGTTCCCATACCGGAAGCGACTGCTGCTCCATTCATTTCCATGTGGAACAGACAAGTTGCCAATGGTCCTGTAATAGCAGATGCCAATGTAGGCGGCAGCCAGATTTTCGGATTTCTCACAATATTTCCCATCTGAAGCATAGACGTTCCAATGCCCTGAGCAAAAAGTCCGCCCCATTTATTTTCACGAAAACTCATTACTGCAAAACCAATCATTTGTGCACAACAGCCTGCTACTGCTGCTCCTCCGGCAAGCCCGGTAAGAGACAGTGCCGCACAGATTGCAGCGCTGCTGATTGGAAGTGTCAAGGCAACTCCTACGATTACAGATACCAGAATTCCCATAAAGAACGGCTGAAGCTCTGTGGCCCACATAATTGCATTTCCCACACTGCTTGCAGCGTAGCCGATTGCCGGTGCCCACCACAGGGATAAAAGCACACCTACACCAATTGCTGTAAATGGTGTAACAATAATATCGATTTTCGTTTCTTTTGATACTAATTTTCCAAATTCTGCTGCAAAAATTGTGACAACCAGTACTGCCAGAGGACCGCCGGCTCCACCCAACTCATTGGCTGCCATTCCTACTGCTGCCAGTGAAAACAGCACCAGCGGAGGACATTGTAATGCATACCCAATGGAGATTGCCATTGCCGCACCTGTTGCGCCTTTTGCATAAGTTCCTACTGTTACCAGAATATCAATTCCCAGCTGTTCTCCCAGTGTGCTGATAATTGTACCAATCAGCAGAGAAGCAAATAATCCCTGTGCCATAGCGCTTAAGGCATCAATTCCGTACCTCTTTGCAGAAAAAATAATATTTTTTCTTTTTAAAAACTCTTTCATATCCTTTTCCCTTTCCAAACTGTCATTTCAAGTGTCTTGTCAGTCAGCATCTATTATGCACAGTTTGGAGAGGTTCGTCAACTATTTAAGAGCTAAATCCGGATAATTCGTAATCACCGCATCTACACCTGCATCCATAAACATTTTCATATCTTCTTTCTTATTCACCGTCCACACACGCACCTTTAACCCACTGTTTAAGTAAGTTTCCAGAAAATCTGCCATTTTCAGGTGGTAAACTGCCGGATGCAGTCCTTTTACACCTGTCTCTTTTGCATATTTCTCCATATTAAGAGTTACATCACTGAACAAATATGCCGTTTCTGCATGAATATCCTGCTCTAATATTTTCTGAATACTATAATGGTTGAAAGAAGAATAAATAACACGGTCTTCCATTTTTTTGTTTTTCACAATTTCTATGGTTTTTTCTTCAATTCCTTCGTACCAGTAAATACCTGTTTTTAATTCGATATTTACCTTCATAGAAGAATTTTCTACCAAATCCAGCACTTCCTTTAAGGTCGGTATCTGAACTCCTTTGTATTTTTCTATATGATTGTGAAAGGAAAATTTTTTCAATTCTTCTAATGTATAATCTCTTACTTTTCCCTGTCCGTTGCCGGTTCTGTCAATAGTTTCATCATGAATAACCACCACTTCCCCGTCTTTGGTAAGATGCACATCCAGTTCAATGCCGTCTGCTCCCTGCTCCATTGCCAGACGGAAAGCCTCCAGTGTATTTTCTGGGGCATAACCGCTGGCACCTCTGTGAGCAAATATTTCTGTCATGCTCATTCACCTCTGTTACTGATTTACAAGATTATATTCTTCAATCGATTTGTTAATAGCATCTGCCATATTTTTTACTGCCGTTTTTACATCTGCATTTCCATTGAGAAGGTTTTCAATTTCAGACTCTACCGTTGCTCTTGCTTCAGGGAATACGCTTAACAATGCACCTACATATTTTGGTGAAGAATCATGTAACTGATCAATTGCTGTCTGGAACTGTGGATATTTTTCTACGTTTTCTTTAAATACCGGTTCTTCCTGTGCTGCTGTTGTTACTGGGAAGTATCCTGTCTGTGCATTCCAGTATGCCTGTGACTCTGGGGAAATCAGGAATTTTACAAATTCCCAGGTTGCTCTTGTTTTTTTAGCATCATTGTTGTTTAATGCCCATAAAGATGCACCACCAATGGAAACTCCACCCTCATCTGTGGATTTTACTTTAGGAAAGTATGCAGTACCTACTTCAAATTTTCCGTTTACATCCTGTAAAATCTGTTTTAAGGAAGCTGTAGAACCCAGTGTAATGGCTGATTTTCCCGCTGAAAAATCTGCAAGACCTGCGTCTCCGCCTTTTCCTACATTTGGTGCATAACCTTTATCATAAAGAGATTTCCATGCGGTTAAAATATTTGCTGCTGCACCGTTTGAGTCAAAGGCAACTGCTGTAGCAGCTTCTGTTCTTCCGTTTCCGTTATTTGCATATTCCAGTCCCTGTTTTCCAATAAACTGTTCAAAGAACCATCCATAAATTCCTAAAGAAATTACCTGTCCTGCTCCGCCTTCATTTAAAAGCTTTTCACCAACTGCTTCAATTCCTTCCAGACTATCTGGGATTTCTGTAATGCCTGCTTTTTCAAACATTTCCTTATTATAATACATAATCGGTGTAGAAGAGTTGAAAGGCATAGAGTACAGCTGATTATCAATGGTATAATATGCAGCCAGATTTGGCTCAATCTGGGATAAATCATAACTATCTGCATCAATCATCTGCTGCATAGGAGTAATCCAGCCTGACTCAATCATAAATCTGCTTCCGATTTCGTATACCTGTACTAAATCTGCTCCCATGTTTCCAATCTGTGCGCTTTTTAATTTGTTTAAGGAGTCATCGTATTCTCCCTGATACTGAGCTTTTACAGTAATTCCATATTCGTTTTCATCGTTAAATTTCTTAACTAATGTGTCAATCGCCTGTCCGTTGACACCACCCATGGAATGCCAGAAGGAGATTTCTGTGCCGTCTACTTCAGAAGCGTCTGCCATGGAAAATTCTTCTGTACCCGCTGTCTGTTGGGTTTCCTCTGTTTTACCTTCTGTTTTATTTTCTGTTTCTGTAGTTTTGTTTCCTCCGCATCCTGCCAGAGTTCCCATCATCATTGTTCCTGCTAAAATCACTGAAATTATTTTTTTCTTCATTCTTTTTTCCTTTCTTTGTCAGCCTTTTACTGCTCCTGCGAACATTCCTCGAATAAGCTGTTTCTGTCCTACAATAAAGATAGATATTGAAGGAATAATTACCATTACCACACCTGCAATCATCAGTGTAATTGACTGAGAATCTACACTGTCCAGCATACTGATACCAATCTGTACAGTTCTCATTTCATCAGAACCTGTTACCAGCAATGGCCACATATACATATTCCATGCATTAATAAAGGTATAAACGCCCATTGCTCCAATAGCTGATTTTGTAAGAGGTATCAATATTCTTACGATAAACTTCAAGTTACTGCACCCATCCAGTTTCGCAGATTCGTACAGAGAAATTGGAAATGTGCTATAAAACTGCCGGAACAGGAAAATTCCCATTGCCGATGTCAGGTAAGGTACAATCAATACTGAATATGTGTCTAACATACCCAGCTGACTTACAGTAAGATAGTTGGAGATAATCGTTGCTTCTCCCGGAACCATCATCGTAGCCATAACAACCATAAATAACACGCCTTTTCCTTTAAATTCTAAGAAGGAGAAGGCAAAGGCAGCCAGAGAGCAGGTAACAATCTGCCCCAGTGTAATACAGGCTGCCATAACAAATGAATTGATAATAAAGCGTAGTAAAGGAACACTTGTAAATGCCTGTTTGAAGTTTTCAATGGTCGGATTTTTTGGAAATAAATTCATATCCATGGTAAAGAGTTCCCCTGAAGGCATAAATGCAATACTTCCCGCATACAAGAGAGGAATTAACACGATAATTGCTGTCACTATGTTAATCAATACTCTTATTCCTGTATGAATTCTTCTTTTTCGTAAAGCCTTTGTATTTATCATGGTTTTCCTCCTTTCTTTTCTATGCGGAACATTACCAGTGTAATGAGCATTACAATAAAGAATAAAATTACGGACTGTGCTGCTGCGCTTCCAAAACGATAGTTAAAGAATGCATCTCTGTAAATAGAATATACGATAACATTTGTGGTTTCGTTTGGTCCTCCTTCCGTGAGGATTTTAATCTGACCAAAGGATTGAAATGCCTGAATGATGTTTACCACTAATGTATAAAACATAATGGGAGATAATCCCGGTAAAGTCAGATGGAAAAATTGCTGTACACCGCTGGCTCCGTCTACAGAAGCTCTTTCGTAAATAGTGTTGTCAATATTTCCAAGTCCTGCTGAAAAGTACAAAAAGTTAATTCCGCTGTTCAACCACGCTGTGAGGATTGCCACACAGTACAGTGCTGTTTCCGGATTACTCAGCCAGTTGATATCAAGTCCCAAAAGCTTATTGACAATTCCCACGGAAGGGTGAAGCATCAGCTTGAAAATCAAGGCTGCAGAGCTTGACGCAATAGCCATTGGCAATGCATAGGCTGTACTGAAAAAGCGAATTCCGGGAAATGCCTTATTACACAACACTGCAGTAATCAGTCCTAAAAGCATACTTCCCACAACAACAATTCCTACAAAAATTAAAGTTACTTTTAAACTGTTTAGAAAAGAGGGCGATGTCAATAATTCTTTATAGTTCTCGATTCCTACAAAGAGTTTCGCCTGCCCCATCTTATCTGTCTTATAAAAACTCAAATAAATGGTCTTAAAAAATGGATAAAACAAAAATACTGCAAAAATCAGCATACACGGCAGTAGATATCCATAAGGGGATAAACTGCCTTTTTTCTTTTTATTCATGAGTGAAATCCTCCTTATAGAACAAGTTTTCCTGTGTATCCATATCAAAAGCGTAAAGCTTTTCTGTATCGAAATAGAGATTGATATTTTCTCCCCTTTTCGTCTCATTCTCCGGATTTAAGCGTACTGCCTGATTTCTTCCCTGTGCCTGAAAGTACAAAACAACCTCTGCCCCTAAAAGTTCTCTGGCAATTACTTTTTCTTCCAGACCTACACTATTTTTCTCAAATCCTCGTCTTTTCGCTTCCTCATATTCATAAATATCCTCCGGACGAATTCCCAGGATTACTTTTTCGCCATTTTTTTGTCTCTGAAGAATTTCTCCTTTTTTCCCATCCAGATAAACTTTCTTTCCCAGCTCATTTCCTCCCAGATAGAGAAGTGTACGTCCATCTTCAACTGCCACCCAGGCTTCAAAGAAGTTCATAGATGGTGCACCGATAAAACCGGCCACAAACAGATTTGCCGGATTATTATAAATTTCTGCCGGCGGTGCAACCTGCTGTACAAATCCGTCTTTCATTACCACAATCTTCGTTCCCAATGTCATTGCCTCTGTCTGGTCATGTGTCACATAAATAATCGTTGTTTCCATTTCTCCGTGAAGCTTTGCCAGTTCAATACGCATCTGAGTACGAAGCTTTGCATCCAGATTGGATAATGGCTCATCCATTAAAAATACTTTTGGTTTTCGGATAATTGCGCTTCCCATTGCCACTCTCTGTTTCTGTCCCCCTGAAAGTACACTGGGCTTTCTATCCAACAAATGCTCAATCTCCAAAATTTTTGCCACTTCATGAACTCTTTTTTTAATCTCATCTTTGGGAACTTTTCTGATTTTCAGTGCATAAGCCAGATTTCCATAAACTGTCATATTGGGATAAAGAGCGTAATTCTGAAACACCATGGACATTTCTCTGTCCTTTGGTTCACAATAATTACTGAATTCCCCATCTATGTAAAGCTCTCCGTCTGAAATCTCCTCAAGTCCTGCAATCATGCGAAGGGTTGTAGATTTTCCACAGCCGGATGGTCCTACTAAAATCACAAATTCTTTATCCTGTATTTCCAGATTTACATTTCTGACTGCATACTGTTGGTTTTCATATATTTTTGAAACATTCTTCAATGTAATTTCTGACATCGTGTTTCTCCTTCCTTTTCAGCAATCTGTGATTTAGTTTAACGGAAAGGTAAGAAGCAAACTATCACGTTTTTGAGAAATAAACGTAAAAAAGGTGTAAAACCATTAGAAATCTAATGACTTTACACCTTTTATTTAGCCTTTTACTGCACCGGCAGCTACACCTGCCAGTATGTATTTCTGGAAGAATATGTAAATCAGTACCGTTGGTATCATAATTACAATAATTCCTGCTGCCAATGTCTGCCAGGAACCTTCCTGTGCATTGGCATAATCCATTAAGAAAGTAGTTAATGTCCGCAATTTGTTCTTAGGCATGTACAGATATGGAATATACATATCATTGATAATGGAAATGGATTTAATAATTACCACTGTCGCTGTTGCCGGAGCTAAAAGCGGGAAAATAATCTTTCTAAACAGCTGGAAATAGCTGCATCCATCAAGAAGCGCACTCTCATCTAAGGATACAGGCAGAGTAGAAATAAACTGTCTATAAATGTACAACTGCATTAAATCAGATGCAACATAGATGATAATCGGTGCTCCAAGAGTATTGTATAAATTTAATCCTGTAATAATTTTAAAACGGGCAATTTCTGTTACAAAGGTAGGAATTAACATTCCAAGGAAAAACAGTGCCACAATTACCTTTTTCATTCTGAACTCAAATCGCTCTAAAATGAATGCTGTCATTGTTCCAAACATGACATTGAAAATCAAACTGATTACCAGAATAATTCCTGTATTCTTAAATCCTAATAAAAGATATTTATTGGCAAATACTTCTTTGAAGTTATCAAAAGTAATTCTGGAAAGCTCAGGAAGCAGCAATGGTGATGTATTTACCATATCTGCCTTGGTTTTCAGTGACGCAAAAAGTGTCAGCAAGATAGGCGCAAGCACAATAAATACCATCGTAATACCTACTGCCTGTTTTAAAATTTCAATTCCGATTCTTTTTGTCTTGCCTTTTCTCATTTCACCTTTTCCGCCTTTCTTCCAATATGGAGAATTTTATTCTGTATGAGATAAATCACCACAATAAGTACCATGATTGCCACCGCCATGGTGGAAGCAAGGCCAAAGTTATTAAAGGTAAATGCCGTTTTTATGGTATGTAATGTAAAGGTTGATGATGCGTATCCCGGACCTCCCGCTGTCATAACAAACGGAATATCGAATACCTGAAGGGCTCCTCGAATGTTATCAAACAACACAAAGTCAACCATTAACTGAATAGATGGCACCTGAATATAACGGAATATATGCCAGGAATTTGCCCCATCCATTGCCGCAGCTTCCATAATTTCATTTGGCACGGACTGCAGTGCAGCCATGAATAAAACAGTATGATAGCCGCTGAAACGCCACAAAGATACAAATGCCAAAACAAAGTTTACAATCTTTTCATCAGAGAGCCAGTTTCTAATAAATCCTTCTAAATGAGCAAATTCTAACATGGAATTAAATGCTCCGTTTACAGGAGAAAAGAAATAAGAAAATGCATAGGCAATTGCTACTCCATTGATGATATATGGCAGAAATACAATTGTCTTATATGCCTTTGCTGCTCTCATTTTTGATGTCAGCATTACTGCCACCATCAGCTCTATGGGAATAAACAATAAATGTGCTGCGAAATAAACACCGTTATTCCTAAGAGATGTCCATAAATCTTTATTCTGAAACATGGATATATAGTTGTCAAAACCTATGAAGTCACTGGAGCTTGAATATCCATCCCAGTTTGTAAAGCTCATTCGTATTAAATCTCCCGCAGGAAATACTACAAAGCAAATCAGCAATGTCAACGGAATGATTAAGGACAACACAATAAACCGTGCTTTTTTCTTATTCAGAGTTTGCATTCTGATATCCTCCTCACTTCGTCTGCTTATTTAATTTCAAGTTTTTCTCTTGCTGCCTTCCACTTTGTATTTAACTCATTCAGCGCTTCATCTAAATCAAAATCAGGAATTAACATCTGTGCACCTAATTTTTTATAGTCGAAAGTAGTTTCTGCAACTAATGCCTGGAAATCATCTCCACCACCGTCATACATAACAATTTCTGCATCTGGCTGAAGTTCATCTGCCTGTGCTAAAATTGGATCTTTTTCTTTTGTAAATGTTTTACTTGCACTGTCATCTGGAATAGATTTAATATGATCCGGATACCAGTCTTCTGAGAAACAGAATTCTACAAATGCTTTTGCCAGTTCTGGATTTTCACAGTGTGAAGTTACGGAAAGGAATAAGTCACCCTGTGTAACAGTTCTAAATGGTTCAGACTCATCATCTCTTACAGATAAGTAGAAAGTTCCTAACTCATCTGTGCTCTCTGCTGTATCCTTAAAGGATTTCAAAGCTCTTGCTCCTGCTGCAATAATAGAAGACTGTTTTGTAGCAAACAGATTATATGCCTGGTCATTACTAAGACCTAAAGGATCTTTTCCAAATACGCCTGAAGAAAACAGAGAATCAATTTTCTTAAACGCTGTATTTACATCTGTTCCTTCTGCAAAAGGTTCATCCTGACCTGCCATAGTATTCCAGTTCTGTCCGTTTCCGGAAATCAGAGAAGGCATGAATTCTGCAAATGGATAAGTTGTCCATTCATCTTTTCCACCGATAGCAAATGCCATATAATCTCCGTTGTCTTTTCCGTAATAATCCTGAAGCTTTTTGGATATTTCTTCCAGTTCTGCCCATGTATCCGGAACTTCTACACCGGCTTCTTTGAACATATCTTTCCAATAATATACATATTCACTACTCATAGTAAGAGGAATACCTAAAATCTTATCATCTACCGCATAACCGGAAGCAACTTTATTATCCTCTACTGCTTTTAAATCAGAAATATCTACCAAATACTCTTTAAATCTGGAAAGAGTAAATGTTTTATTAAACATTACATCTGGAAGCTGGTTTGCTGCCGCACGCATTTTCATAGCATTCCAGTATTCTGTATCATCTTTCAACTTTTCAAATTCTAATGTTACATCTGGATATAATTCCTGAAAACGTCCTTCAAGATCCAGACTTTCAAATAATTCCATTGTTCTGTTGTCCCACAAAGCAATTACTAATTCCCCTGGTAATTCAGATTCTCCATCCTTTTTCCCACTTTCTTTGCCATCGGAACCACCACAACCTACAAGACTTGTAGCAACCATTGCCGCGCATAATAATGCTGCTAAAACTTTCTTTTTCATATTGACCTCCTCAAATATTATGATATTGAAATCATAACAGATATAGATACGTGGCACTATGACAAAAAGTAAGATTTCTTGACGTATCGTTAGATTTGCAAAATTTGTCTTTTATACACACTGGGACTTACACCGCACACCTTCTTAAACATTCTGTTAAAATGCTCTACGCTGTTGTAACCTACACTTTCACTGATTTCATACATTTTCATATCCGTAGTGCGAAGCAGTTCTCTGGCATTTTCCATTCTGATTTCCGTCAGAAAGTTACTGAATGTATTTCCGATTTCTTTTGTAAAACAAGAGCTGAAGTATTTTTCGTTTAATCCTACATAAGCTGCCGTACTTCCCAATGTAAGCTCAGGATTAGCATAATTCTCCATAATAAATCTTCGTGCTTTTTGAAATAAATCCATCTGATTTCTATCGTATGTATTTACAATATAATCAGCGACATAGCTAATATAATTATTGGTCCATATCGCCAGACTTCCTCCGTCTGCAATACGTCCTATTTTTTCATAATAATTTACTTCCCCCAGAAACAAAGACCAAATACTATCTTCATTCTCTCTCATCATAAGAGCAATAAACCATACAAGATACAGACATTCTTTCCTTGCATCCTCTTCTGCCATGTCTGTTAATTGCCTTAATAAAATACGTTTTTGCTCCTCCAGCTTTACTAAATCTCCATCCTGTAAGGCTTGAATGATATCTTCATAGAATTTCTGTCTCTCATAAGCTTTTTCAGGCAAAATTCTTCCCTTTTGTCCATAGAAATTAATACTCCCTTTGCCAACCAGATAACGCAGTTTCAACTGATTTTCTGTGTCAAGCAAACAGTGACAGAAATCCTCCGAACTTCTTCCCACTCTGCTTATTCCTACTGAAACAGGCAAATTCATATAATTATTCCATACGCTTTTTAGCTGTTTGCAAAGAGAAACAATCGTTTCAGAAACAATCGGAGAAGTTCCCTCTGGCATAGGTATATATAAGAAATAAAGCCCCGGTGACAAGGAAATAAAAACACATTTATTGGCAATTCTCGGTATCTGCTGTGCGATATTTACCATTGGCTTTACAAGATATTCTTCAAAGGAGCTTTGAAATCGTACTGTATTTTCTTTAAACTCGTCGATTTCAAATGCTGCCAGCACATAATTTTCCTCAAATAGTCTTCCCTTTTTCACAGGAATTACACGCCCTAATAAAATATCCTTTAAAAAGGCTTCTTCTTCCTTTTTTCCACTGTATAAGGGCACTTCTTCTTTTTTTATTACAGGATCAATCTTTTTGATTAATTCAGTAATGCCCTTTTCGCAGATATCCTCTTTCAGAACATAATCAAATGCCCCCAGCTTAAAGGCACTGCGTACTAAGCTAAAATCATCATAGCCACTTAATGCCACAATCTGAGGCTTTTTTTCCATTTGATTAATCTGCTGCATCAACCCTATTCCATCCATAACAGGCATTTTCATATCTGTAAATACTAAATCTATCTGTTCTTTCTTTAATATTTGCAGCGCCTGCTCACCATTTTGTGCATCTCCTGCAACTTCATACCCCAACTCATTCCAATCCACAATTGTGTGTAGTGTTGCTCTAATTAAAGCATCATCATCTACAATTAATAGTTTTTTCATCTCACTTGTCCACCACTTTCTTTTTAAGCGCAATTTTCGTCTTCGTATAAGAGCCTTCTCTGCTATCTATAACGAACTTGCTATCCTCTCCATAATTTAACTTTAATCTGGTATAAACATTTCTGATTCCAATACTATAATTATCTTCCTTTTCTTCCTCGCTGAAAATCCGTTTTTTTTGTGCTTCTGAAATTCCTTTTCCATTATCTTCTACAGTTAAATAAATCCATTCCGTATCTTCATATACAGATACTTTAATTACCCCTATATCCTCTTTCTCTGTAAAAGCATGAACAATAGAATTTTCTACTAAAGGCTGCAAAATCAGTCTGGGAATTTGATAATCTAAGCATTTTTCATCCACTTCTTTTTCAAATTGAAAGCCATCAGAATAACGAATACTCATAAGGAAGATAAAACTATCAAGCATCTCCAGTTCTTCTCTAATTGTATAGGTACTCTGATTACTTCGAAAAGAACAGGACAATATTTTTATCAATGCTTCTGCCATTTTTCGAATCCCCTCAAATCTGGAAACCTGCGCCATAAATCGAATAGAACTTAAAGAATTTACCAGAAAATGTGGATTTATCTGTGACTGTAAAGCCTTCATTTCCGCCTCTTGCTTCTTTAACTGCTGTTGCTCATTCTCTTTAATCAGTATCTTTAACCGTCTCACCATTTGGTTAAAGGAATGAATCATGTTACGGATTTCTGATTGTCCCTTTGGTGTAATATGAACATCTAAGTTTCCTGTCTGTACTACTTTTAAGCCTTGGATAATATCATTAACCGGATGAATAATATTTTTCAAAAAATAATGTGAAAATATATTAAAAAGCAACATTAACGCAGCAATTATCACAAGCATAATACTTGCTGTACGCAAAAAAGCTCCTGTTATTTTTCTTGCTCGCACTACGTTCACAACACGCCACTTTGTACCTGTTACAGACCTAGCTACTGCCACATAGGATTTCCCTGTTTTCTCTTCTTTAAATTTATATTGTCCATCCTTTATTTCCCTGCCTTTAATAATGTCTGCTTTTCCTTCCGGATCATATAAAACCTCATTTTTCTCATCTAATAAAATCGTATTTCCAAGAGAATCATCCTTTGTATCCGATTTTATGGTTTTCTCTAAATCAGATACAACGATTAACATAGCTGTTTCAATACGTCCCGACTGATCTACCCGAATGTCCGGTGAAATTGCTACTGCAATATAAAAAGGATTTTGACCATATTTCGATGATGTGATTTTTTTGTTAAAACTTCCTACAGAGACTTTGTTCTTCTCTTTCAACGCTTGTACATACCAATCTGCTCCTTTGATTTCTGCCATAGAAATAGAAAAATCTTCTTTTAAATTGGTATAATTTCCGTTTTTCATAAAAAAAGTTGCCGCTGCAATATCCTCTATGGGACACATGGCAAAATTAAAATATCTGTCTAATTCCTTTGACAACACCCTCTTTTTTTCCATATCATAAGTGTCTGTTTTCGCTGCTGCCTTTGTAATTGTACCATCATTTACATATAAAAAATGCGATAGCCTTAAAGCTGCATCTTGGATTTCATTTTCCAAATTCATACACATATTTTTCTGCACACGTTCAATATTCCGTATAGCAGAATCTTCCATCATTTGACGAATAATAAAAATTGCTGCAATAAATACAATGAGAATTGGGATTACAATTAAAATCATAAAACTGCGATAGTAAATCCCTTTTAGCCTATATTGCTTTATCTTTTTCAATGTGTTTCCCCCTCGTAAATAAATAAAATTTAAAAATCCTCCCAGGTCAGCGAACCAAACCGCTCACCGGGAGGTATTTGTAACACATTATGAAATGCGTTTTTTAATTTCTGCCACTTCCTGTTTCACCTTTTCCATGTCAGAAATTAAATAATTTACTTTAATCTGATATGCTAATTGATTGTCTGTCACTTTGTTATTTTCATCTAGCTTTTGAACTAGATTACAATAATTTTCTGCCAGTAAAGATATGTTTTTGTCCGTTACATTTTCAATATGAAGCCTTATATCCCTTGTTTCTTCTTTTAATCCTAGGATATCCTTTTTCATGTCGGTCATGTCCTTTTTCATGTCGGTCATGTCTTTTTTCATATCAGTTATATCTTTTGTAATGGTTTGCAATATTTCAAACATTGCATCAATCTTCGTATCGTTCATACTGTACCTCCTAATAACTATAATAATAATAATATAGATAATGGAATAAGCTTAAATGATGCGGTATACGATATTGAATAGCTTACCATTGCAGATATTTTAGCATGGAGAGATTTTAAAATCCATTGACATTGTTCCCAAAAAAGCATAGGTTACATTCTATGGATTTTTGTGTATTTTTCCGAGTAGATTTCATTGTCAAAAACGAGTATACTAAAAACAAGAAATAAAGCAAAAAAAGAAGACAGCGACTTTTCAGCCCTATCTTCCCTTGTTTTTATCTCTTATTTATCATAATTAAAAATGCTGTGATAATACTTGTCTTCCTTATCATTCAATCCAAATGGTACAATTTTTGACATTCCCATCATATAATCATGAAATTTTTCCTTAAAACTTTTTTTCTTATTTACTACGTTTGCATTTGCTTCCATAGCGATTGCCTCTTTTCCTTTTCAATTAAAATATATTTATCTTTTACAATGCGTATGATAGCACTTTCTGTTTCATTCATCAATATGTCCAATAACACTTCTCCCTTTTGACTTTTCCCACTTCAATGTAGTAATATGCTCAAAATTATTTTTTCTGTTTCAGCCCCTTTTCAGCCTTATTTTTTAGGCATTTTTCTTATTTTTTCTCTTTTGTCTTATCATACTAAAGAGCATTTTGAAATTCTATTTTCTATATTTCTCTATTTTAAGAAAAATATAGAAATTTTAGTTCTATTTTTCCCGTTACCCGCATATCTTGTACTTACTATAAAAAGGCAGGTGCTTATTCTATGTTTTCCTATACGCAGCTTATTAACCCTTCTGTCCCTTTAGCATTTGATTATATACCGACTCACCTTACAACTGCAAAAATCCCCTTTGCCCCCTCCGCCAATGAGGAACGCAAAATGCTGGATATTGACGCTGCCACAGCAGCAAAGGCTTTATTTGAACAGGCTTCCTTAGACCATATTTCTCTCGTAGGTGTTTCCGGATATCGTTCTTATCTAAGTCAAAAGCAATTATATGAAAATGCCTTAAAAAGAAATAGTACGGCTGTGGCAGCTCCGGGAACCAGCGAACACCAAAGCGGTCTTGCCCTTGACGTTTCCTGCCCTTCTTTAAACTTTGAATTAGAAGAAAGCTTCTCTGATACAAAAGAAGGAAAATGGTTAAAAGCACATGCACCCATTCATGGCTTTATCCTACGCTATCCCAAACGAAAAGAGCATATTACCGGATATCCATTTGAGCCATGGCATATTCGGTTTGTAGGCAAAACACTTTCCCTATATCTTTCTCTTACAGGACTTACTTTAGAGGAATATCACGGAATGAAGTTAACACAAACCTTTTAATTCTTCTGCGCACGTGGTATAATATCTGCACAAAGTGCAAAACAAGCTGATTGCACAAAATGCAAAGGAGCGCTATGATATGAGAGCTTTAAATCTGACATTATTGACTGATTTATATGAACTGACTATGATGCAGGGATATTTCAAAAATCCCACAGACCAAATTGTTGTTTTCGATGCCTTTTACAGGAAAAATCCCTGTGGCGGCGGATATGCCATTGCTGCTGGATTGGAGCAAATTATTGAATATGTGCGCGACCTCCATTTCTCCCCGGATGACATCGATTATTTAAAAAGCCTGAAAATTTTCGATACAGACTTTCTGGAATATTTAAGAGGCTTTCATTTCACAGGTGATATTTATGCTGTTCCCGAAGGAACGGTTGTCTTCCCAAGAGAACCTCTCTTAAAAGTAATTGCACCTGTTATGGAAGCTCAGTTAATTGAAACAGCTATTTTAAATCTGCTGAACCATCAAAGTCTGATTGCCACAAAAGCTTCCCGTGTTGTTTACGCAGCAAAAGGCGATGGCATTATGGAATTTGGACTTCGCCGTGCACAAGGACCTGATGCAGGACTCTATGGCGCAAGAGCCGCTGTTATCGGCGGCTGCATCGGTACTTCCAACGTACTTACAGGACAGATGTTCCAAGTTCCTGTAAAAGGAACTCACGCCCACAGTTGGATTATGAGTTTTCCTGACGAATACACAGCATTTAAAACCTATGCCCAGCTTTATCCAAATGCCTGTATTTTATTAGTAGATACTTATGATGTTTTAAATTCCGGTGTCCCTAATGCCATTCGTGTATTTAAAGAAATGAGAGACTCCGGTATTGATTTAAAAGGCTATGGTATTCGCATTGACAGCGGTGACTTGGCATACCTGTCCAAACAAGCTTATAAAATGTTGTCTGACGCCGGTTTTGAAGATGCTATTATTTCCGCTTCCAGCGACCTTGACGAATATTTAATTGAAAGCTTAAAAGCTCAGGGCGCAAAAATCAATTCATGGGGAGTAGGAACAAATCTGATTACCTGTAATGATAATCCGGCTTTTGGCGGTGTTTACAAATTGGCTGCTATTAAGAATAAAGATGATGCTGATTTTATACCGAAAATCAAGCTTTCCGAAAACATTGAAAAAATCACAAATCCGGGAAATAAAACTATTCAAAGAATTTATGATAAGCAAACCGGAAAAATCCGTGCTGATTTAATCTGTATGGAACACGAAGTATTTAATCCTGATGAAGATATGATTATTTTTGATCCTATTGCCACATGGAAAAAGACAAAAATTCCGGGCGGCTCATACACTTTACGAGAGCTTCTCGTACCGGTATTCCTGAAAGGAGAATGTGTTTATACCTCACCTTCCGTCATGGAAATTCAGGAAATCTGTCGCAAAGAGTTAAATACTTTATGGGATGAAACAAGACGTTTTGCCAACCCACAGGAGGTTTATGTAGATTTGTCTGATGAGCTTTATCAAATAAAATCAGACCTTTTAAAAAAAGTCGGACAGGCTTCTATTGAATAAGAAAAAATTTATTAAAAATTCAGCCATAAGCAACCGCTCACATCAACGCACCGCTCTATGGCTGAATTTTATCTATCTTATTTTTACTATTGTTCCATCTGTCTCCCCAGAAATCCTGCTGCTGCCTGTGCCAATTTTGGTTCTGTATCCGTAAACTTACGACCACCCTCTTTTTCCAAAATAATCACTGCACCAACTGCATCTCCCGCACAGGTAATTGTCCATACTACCTGAGACGCATATTCCATTTTGTCTCCCTCGATAATTCTGATAAATTCTTTTTGCTCTGCGGCACAAATATTTTTTCTATCTGAAATCTGTTCTTCCAGTTCTCTGCTAATGGTTTTCTGCTCATATTCTCTCCATCCGTTTCCTGCCGCTGCAATAATCTGATCCTTATCTGCGATACATGCAATACAGCCTGCTGCCTGTGCCAACGCTTCTGTATATTCTTTCGCAAACATATTCAGCTCACCGATAGGAGAATATTTCTTCAAAATAATCTGTCCCTCTCTGTCCGTAAAGATTTCCATTGGGTCGCTTTCTCTTATTCTTAAAGTTCTTCTGATTTCCTTTGGAATTACTACTCGGCCTAAATCATCAATTCTTCTTACAATTCCTGTCGCTTTCATAAAAAAATTCCTCCATCTGTTAAAATTTCCATTTCTGGAAATAGTATCTGTACAGGAAGGAATTTTTATACATTTACTCATCAAATCATGTCAATCGTATCAATCTTTTGGCACGTTTTGATACGATTTTGACTTGATTAACACTTTACAATATTCCCATTCTGTCCTAAAATACCCCATAGAATACAAAATTTTAACCCTATTACCAGAAAGGACGTTTTTTCTATGACTTCCAAACTTTTATTTTTTGATATAGACGGTACACTGATTACAGAAGGTCCCGGAGTTATGCCTGAAAGCACAAAGCTTGCCTTAAAAAAGGCCCGTGACAACGGACATCTTCTCTTTATCAATACCGGAAGAACAAGAACCAGTCTCCCTAAAAAAATAACCGATTTGAATTTTGATGGCTATATCTGCGGCTGCGGCATCAATATTTTTCTTCATGATAAGGAACTTTTCTCTCAAAAACTTACCAATACATTTTGTAAGGAGCTTATATATAAACTGCGTGAACATAAAGTTTCTGTACTTTACGAAGCATCTCATGCTGTTTATTTTGATTATACTCTTGCAAATGCCGAAAAATGGATTGATGCTGCGGAAAAACTTTTCCAAATTAAAGGAGAAAATATTGAAGACATTTTGCACAGTGATACCCTCACTTATGATAAAATCCTCGCAATGCTTCCTCCTACACCGGAAAATGAGGAATTAAAATCTTACTTATCTCAATACTTCCAGTGCATTGACCGCTCTAATAATATGTATGAAATCATTCAAAAAGGCTACTCAAAAGCAAGCGGAATTGACTTTCTTTGCGAACATCTTGGAAAATCTAAAGAAGATTGTTATGTCTTCGGTGACAGTGAAAATGACAGAGCAATGTTAGAAGCTGTTCCAAACAGCATCGCTATGGGAAATGCTTCACAGCCTATTAAAGACGTTTGCTCTTATGTTACTGCTTCGGTTGAAGAAGACGGCATTTATAAAGCTATGGAACATTTTGGACTGATTTAACTTTTTGTTTCATATAACGCAATCTCCTACAAACCAAAAGCAGATAAAATTTCATCCACAAAAGGATTTTATTTTATCTGCTTTATCCACATTCTTTTCTCTTTTTACACATCTTATGCCGGCATAGGCATTACAAAGAAATACATCACAATAAAATGACAAACGCTTCCTCCCATTACAAAGAGATGAAAAATCTCATGAGAACCAAAATTTTTATGGTGGGAATTAAAAATAGGAAGCTTCAGCGCATAAATAATTCCTCCTACTGTATAAATAATTCCTCCTGCCAAAAGCCATCCAAACCCTGCCGGCGAGAGGGAATGTACAATCGGAACAAAAGCAAATACGCACAGCCAGCCCATTCCAATATAAATTACAGAAGAAAACCACTTGGGGCATGTAATCCAGCATGCTTTTACAATAATTCCGATAATTGCCGTAATCCACACAGCAGCACACAGCAACAATCCTGTTTTTCCTTTCAAAACAATCAGACAAACCGGTGTATAACTCCCTGCGATTAAAATAAAAATCATCATGTGGTCCAGCTTGCGGAGTCTGCGGTTTACCTTTTCTGTTGAATTTACCGTATGATAAATCGTACTTGCCGCATATAGTAAAATCATACTCAATATAAAAATACTCATCGCAATAATATGGATATAATCCGGCTCTCTTGCCGCTTTCCAAAGCAGCGGCAGAGCAGCTAAAATCGCCATAATACATCCAATAAAATGGGTAATTGCACTTCCGGGGTCTTTAATTTTCAGTTTCATGTCAGTCACTCCTTTGCTTTTATAAAGATAGTATATGATACTTTTTTCTTTCGAATGCTCTTTTATGGTTTTATTTATCTTTATAAGTAGTTTTTAATACTACTTATTGATATTTATTATACTACACCTTATTTTTTTAAAAATCAAGGAAAAGATTAACTTTTTTATTTTTGCTAATACTATGAAAAGAACTTTTAATTCTGGCATCATCATAAAAAACAATTTCAAAAATATACTTGACTTTTTTGGTTAAGTATATTATATTAAAACAGTAATCATTATTATTATTGTTTTAACACTGGTTTTACCAGATTTCATAGTAAAATTATTTAAATGAAAAGGAGATTATTATTATGAAAAAATTTGTATGTAGTGTATGTGGTTATGTTCATGAAGGCGATGCAGCTCCTGAAAAATGTCCGGTTTGCGGCGTTGGCGCTGAAAAATTTGTAGAACAGTCTGAAGAAAAAAGCTGGGCTGCTGAACATGTTGTAGGCGTTGCAAAAGGCGTTAGCGAAGATATTGCCGCTGATTTAAGAGCAAACTTCGAAGGTGAATGTTCCGAAGTTGGTATGTACTTAGCTATGGCTAGAGTTGCTCACAGAGAAGGATATCCTGAAATCGGTTTATACTGGGAAAAAGCTGCTTGGGAAGAAGCTGAACACGCTGCTAAATTCGCTGAATTATTAGGTGAAGTTGTTACTGACAGCACAAAGAAAAACCTGGAAATGCGTGTTGAAGCTGAAAACGGCGCTACTGCCGGTAAATTTGACTTAGCAAAACGTGCTAAAGCTGCTAACCTTGACGCTATCCATGACACAGTTCATGAAATGGCCAGAGACGAAGCTCGTCACGGTAAAGCTTTCGAAGGTCTCTTAAAGAGATACTTCGGTTAATCTATAATATAAATCCTCCGCTGACAAAAGGTTGTTGGATTAAGCATATTCTTTTTAGAAAAAGACTTAATTCAGCAGCCTTTTTCTATTTTTCATAAATTTCTTTTTTATACTTGACTATTTTAATCCAATATGATAGTATAATATCAATAACAATTACTATTATTTAATTCGTCAGTTGTTTTTCTGGCAGAAAGGAGAATATATGGCTACTTTGAAATACAGCCGACAAAGAGAATGTATTCGGGAATATGTTCAAAAATGTAAGGAACACCCTACTGCAGACCAAGTGTATGCTGAAATTAAACGTGAATTTCCAAATATCAGTCTGGGAACTGTATATCGTAATCTGTCACTTTTAGTGGAGCTCGGTGAAATTGCAAAGATTTCTACCGGAAACAGCCCTGACCGCTTTGACTGCAATACGAAACCGCACAGTCATTTTATCTGCACACATTGCCATTGTATACAGGATGTGGAAAACAATGAGTTCGACTGTATGGTAAAGAAAGTTGCTGCTAATATTGATGGAAGAATAACGGACCAGACTACTACTTTTTATGGATTATGCAATGACTGTTTAAATGAAAAAGAATTATTAAAAAGTAGTTGACAAATATAGTCAAGTATGTTAAATTAAAATAGTAATCATTACTGTTATTACTTTAAAAAAACCTGGCAATGCCAGATTTCATAGCAAAAATTATTTAAATGAAAAGGAGATTATTATTATGAAAAAATTTGTATGTAGTGTATGTGGTTATGTTCATGAAGGCGATGCAGCTCCTGAAAAATGTCCAGTTTGTGGCGTAGGTGCTGAAAAATTTGTAGAACAGTCTGAAGAAAGAAGCTGGGCTGCTGAACACGTTGTAGGTGTTGCTCAGGGCGTTAGCGAAGACATCTTAGCTGATTTAAGAGCAAACTTCGAAGGTGAATGTTCTGAAGTTGGTATGTACTTAGCTATGGCTAGAGTTGCTCACAGAGAAGGATATCCTGAAATCGGTTTATACTGGGAAAAAGCTGCTTGGGAAGAAGCTGAACACGCTGCTAAATTCGCTGAATTATTAGGTGAAGTTGTTACTGACAGCACAAAGAAAAACCTGGAAATGCGTGTTGAAGCTGAAAACGGCGCTACTGCCGGTAAATTTGACTTAGCAAAACGTGCTAAAGCTGCTAACCTTGACGCTATCCATGACACAGTTCATGAAATGGCTAGAGACGAAGCTCGTCACGGTAAAGCTTTTGAAGGTCTCTTAAAGAGATACTTTGGTTAATCTATAATGTAAATCCTCCGCATAGCAAGAGGCAGTCGTTGAAATCCAACGGCTGCCCTTTTTCTTTTTTTCCTTCTGTAAACAGTTGATTTCCCTCTCTCATCTCCTTATAATAAAAATATAAATAAACGAAAAGGGAGAATTTACTATGATTATAAAAAATGGCTTTGTGTTTCAGGAAGACGGTACTTTCCTGAAAAAAGATTTATATGTAGAAAATGACAGAATTGTAGCTTCAGAAGCAGAGGTAACAGATAAAACAGTTATTGACGCCTCCGGTTTAAAGGTTATTCCGGGACTTGTAGATGTGCACAGCCACGGCGCAAAAGGTCATGATTTCTGTGATGCAGATCCAGAAGGCTTAAAGGTTATTTTACAGTATGAAAAAGAACACGGTATTACTTCCTACTGTCCTACTTCTATGACACTTGCTAAAGACCAGCTTATGGATATTTTTGCTACTGCCACGAAAGTAGAGCCATCCAACGAGCTTGCTCATATTATCGGTGTAAATATGGAAGGGCCATTGATTGATATTAAAAAGAAAGGCGCACAGGCCGGAGAATATATTTCTGTTCCGGATGCATCTTTCTTCAGAAAATGTAATGAAGCCTCCGGAAATCAAATCAGACTGGTTACATTGGCACCAAATGTAGATAAAGCTTTTGACTTTATTCAGGAAGTGAAAGATGAAGTTGTTATTTCCATTGGTCATACTACTGCAAACTATGAATGTGCAAAAAAAGCTATGGACATGGGTGCAAAACATGTAACTCATTTATACAATGCCATGCCTCCATTTGCTCACAGAGATCCAGGTGTTGTAGGTGCAGCCTGTGATACACCGGACTGTATGGTAGAACTGATTTGCGATGGTTTCCACATTCATCCTGCTACAATCCGTACTACATTTAAAATGTTCGGTGATGAACGTGTTGTTCTAATTAGTGACTCTATGATGGCAACCGGTATGCCAAATGGTAAATATGAACTTGGAGGACAGGAAGTTACTATGACGGACTGCTTCGCAGCTCTCTCTGACGGCACAATTGCAGGCTCTGCTACAAACCTTTTTGACTGTATGAAAAAAGCTATGGAGTTTGGCATTCCTGAAGCAACTGCTATCTTTGCAGCTACCAGAAATCCTGCTAAGAGCATTGGCGTATATGAAAAAGTAGGCTCTCTTACTCCTGGTAAATATGCAGACATCGTACTTGTAAATGATAATTATGAAATTCAGCAGGTAATCTAATATCTGCAGAAAGGGGCGTTTTATGGATTTCAATGAAGCTTTGCAGTCACGTATTGACTCTTTTAAAAGCCAATATCCACTGCCCGATTCACTAAAGGCAAGACTTATAGAACCTTCTATGCCTTTTTACGGAACTAAAATTCTCACACAGGCAGTTACTGCTTTATTAGAAGGGGAAAACCTGCTGCTGTGCGGAGATAAAGCAACAGGAAAAAATATATTGGCTGAAAATCTAGCATGGATTTTCGGCCGTCCCACTTATAATATTTCTTTTCATGTAAACACGGACAGCAGCAGCCTCATCGGAACAGATACTTTTAAAAATAATGAGGTCACTTTAAGACAAGGACCTATTTATCAATGTGCTGTTTCCGGTGGTTTTGGTATTCTGGATGAAATTAATATGGCAAAAAACGATGCGGTAGCTGTTCTCCACGCAGTTTTGGATTATCGCCGAATTATGGATGTACCCGGTTATGAAAAAATTGCCCTTCATCCTGCTACACGTTTTATTGGTACGATGAACTATGGCTATGCCGGAACAAAAGAATTAAATGAGGCTCTTGTTTCTCGTTTTATGGTAATCAATATGCCTCCACTTTCTATGGAACGTTTAGAACAGATTTTAAGAAATATCTTTCCTCACATCAAGCCAGATGCCCTGGAACAATTCTGTGGTCTGTTTTTAGACTTACAGTTAAAAGCAAAAAATGGAGAAATTTCCACAAAGGCAGTAGATATGCGTGGGCTTATCGGCGCCATCCGACTTATTCACGGTGGTTTAGAACCAATAGAAGCCGTGGAAATGGGTATTATCAATAAAACTTTTGATAACTTTGAACGTGAACTGATTAGCGATATTGTTGTGACTCGTATCCCTGATACATGGAAAAGCGGTGATGTGTTCTAATGAAAGAAAACATGATGGAAAACAGACTGCAAAATCTTCTGTGGACAGTCAGTGAGGACTATAACTGCGATGTAAAAATCAATCCCGCAGACTTGCAAAAATCTCCTGAAATTGCTTTCTACAATATGGTTTTGCAAGGCGCTTTCCAAAAATATTTTGATGCCGATTTTTTTGAAACTTATATAAAAAAGAAAATACAATATGGAGCAGAACCTTCTGTTCTTACCCTGATTTCCAAACTCTGTATCGACAGTGCAGTTTCCTTAAAAATCTGTGCAGAGAGAAAAGGAATTGAAAATATACGAAGAAAAGCTTTCCGGGAAACTCTAAAAAAGGATGCTTTTCGCTTTTCTCATACGGATTGGGATTATCTGGAATATTGCTATTTAGAATTTCAGCTTTACCAAAAAACCATAAATCCCAAGCTGCATCCTTTGCTTTTAAAAATCGCTGCACTTTCTCATGCAAGCTCTGTAAAAGATGTATGCAAATGTATTGATGAAGTCTATCATACTGCTTATGAAAAGGGATTTGCAGAATATTTTAAAGGTATCAGCAGAGACACTTCCAGATTGAAATCTGCTGTTGAAGACTCTGAAGAAACAATGGAACAGGACAAATTGATTTCTGAAGAAGATACGGTCAATATTTTCAGTGGTCATGTAGATGCTCAGGATAATGGAAAACAGGATAAATCAAATGTCAGGCTTCTGGCTCTTGATAAACAATCCTCTGAGCATCTGGAAAAGTATATTGAACTAAATTATGGAAAAAGTATTCTTCCTCCCAATGAAAAATCACGTTTGCAAAAACAGATGTGCACAGGCATACACGAAGACTGCCGACTCCATATTACAAAAGGTGTTCTTCACAATCAGACAGAAAACAATGCCAAAACAGATTATGTAAAGAGAATAAAGAAAGAAAACCTTCACATTTATAAAAAGAATTTTCTTATCACGCGACAAAACATTCTCTCTCTTTCCAATCTGTTAAAAAGAGCTTTACTTACCAGAACGGAGCGGGAATTGTGTAGTAGCGAATATGGTACTATCTGTCCGGAAAAGCTCTGGAATTTAGGGCGAACCGATAATTCTATGCTATTCAAACGGGAGCTTTTACAAGATAATTCTGATTTTGCCGTAGAAGTCCTAATTGATGCCAGCGGCTCACAGCAAAGACGTCAAAGCCTTGTAGCACTTCAGGGATTTATCATCAGCAGGGCTTTAAGCCTTGCCCAAATTCCCCATCGCGTAACAGGATTTTGCACCTTTGGTTCCTACACTATCTTAAATGAATATCGAGATTACCTGGACAATTCTGACGCTGATGAGAATATTTTTGAATTTTATGGTTCTGCCAACAATCGAGACGGACTTGCTATTCGAGCTGTTGCGGACAGCCTTGATAAACAGCCACAGGAAAATAAAATTCTGATTGTATTAAGTGATGGAAATCCCAACGATATCATCGCCGCAAATTCTCGTCAAAAAACAGAAAAGCAGCCCTATTGTCTGGATTTTGCAGTAAAAGACACTGCCACAGAAATTCGCAGGCTGAGAAATCGTAAAATTTCTGTTTTAGGTGTATTTGCAGGCGAAGAAGAAGACCTTCAGGCAGAAAAGAAAATCTTTGGAAAGGATTTTGCCTATATTCACGATATTTCCAACTTTGCTAATATCGTAGGACATTATCTGAAAAAACAAATCACAGACTAGACAAAAACTTCCGCCACATGGATACCGGACACTTAGTCCTGTCAATGTGGCGGTTCAAAGTTATGATATCACACAAATTTCTTAACCAGCTCTATTTTCCCTTCTCTTTTCAACTGTTTAATCTCATATTCCCTGCGCATAGCTTCCGTCTTGGTCTCAAATTCTTCAAAATAAACCAGCTCTACCGGACATCTGCTTTTTGTATATTTTGCGCCCTTCCCCGCATTGTGACTGGCAATCCTTTTTTCCAGATTGTTTGTCCATCCGGTATAAAAACTGCCGTCGCTGCACTTTACCATATACGTATAATTCATCTTCTTCTCCCGTAAATCTATGTAAGGAACGCCTTGCCCAAAGACATGACGTTCTATATATCAAGCCGCCGATTAAAAAGTATTTCACTCAAACAAGATACTGACTGTGATATAAAATCGGCTGCGGATTTTCTTTCCGCATAGTTTATTATACTCTCCCAGTCAGAATTTGTGAATGATATTCTTTTACGGAAGATACTGCATCGGATCTAAAGAAACTCCATCCTTTGATAAAGCAAAGTACAGATTTGCCCCTTCCTTTGTGTAATATTTTGTAGGTTCACTGATATATCCCAATATACTTCCGGCGGAAACATATTCCTCTGCCTGAAATGGTACGTCTTTTAACTGTCCGTAAACTGCCTGATAGCCATTTCCCATATCCACCGTAACCGTCTGCCCTGTTTCTTCATTATTTACCACAGACACAATTTTTCCGTTGGCAACTGCTGCCACGGGAGCGCCTACTTCTGAAGAAATAGCGATTGCAGGATTGAGCTTATACACATTTAAAGTCGGAAAATAAATTGTATTATCCATATTATAATCCAAAACAACCTGTCCGTTTACCGGCCATTCCATTAAGGAACTCTCTGTAAAGTTAATTTCCGGCGCTGCTGCTGCCTGTGCAGATGTATTTTCTGCCTCCGGTGCAGGTGTCTGCTCCGGTGTTGTTTCCGGTGTCACTGTTTCAGGAGCAGTCTCCTCTGTGCTCTCCGGTGTACTGTCTTCCACTTCTCTTGTACCCTCTACATCTGTGGTATTTACATCCTGTGTTTCTTCCTCTGTCTCTTCTCGTTCCTCTGTTTTTATTGCCTGGTCAACAATATCTTCCTCGTTCTCCTTAACAAATTCTTTCTCATTTGCTCTGCTCTTACTCCCGGACTGGTAAACAGCCACACAGGTAACTACCAGAGTAAGTGCCAGTAAGCTTCCCAGTGCTACACGAATTTTTCCTTTTTTACTCATATTTTTCACCTCTGCCTTAGTGGGCTCATCCGCCCCTTTCTTGTTTTCAAATATAGGATTACCAGAAGAGCAGAAGTTATACATCTTTTCATTTTTCTTTCTCTATTTCCATATCAGGAAAAAAATATCCCAATATCTGCTCATAATTTTTTCCTTCTAATGCCAGATTGTGAGCCGTATACTGGCTCATTCCCATTCCATGTCCGATACCTTTACATAAAAAACGCACTTCCCCTTGACTGCTTTGCACGCTAAAGCAAGAGGAAGGCAAATCAAGCACCTCTTTTATCCGTTCTCCCTGAAACGCCTGATTTCCAATCTGAATTTCCATAACATACCCTGCACTGTCTGTTTTTGTTATTTCGATTTCTGCCTCTGCTGTTATGGAAAAAGCAGGATAACTTTTTTTAATCTTCTCTTCCAACTCCTTTAGAGAAAAATAACAGCCCTCTACATACAGAGGACTGTCTATATCTTTCGGTGTTTCCACTGAGGGTATGTAAGCAAACTTTTCACCCAGAATTTCTTCTCCGCTTCTGGTTTTACCCTGACTGAGAGGATGATAAGGAAGCTCTCTTTTCTCCTTTTGAAATACAAGAACTTCTCCCTCGGTATGAACAGCTGCCTCCTGAAACCTCCGAAATTGTTTCAGTTCTTCCCCGCTCATACTTTTTTTCTTTAAATAATCAGCCGCTTCCCGAATATCCTTCATGGCTTCTTCTGATTTCATTTTTAAAGATAAATTCGTTCTCTCAATCACTGTCTGCGCTTGAATTGCTTCTTTCTCAAATCCCCAGTCAATATGAGCCGCTGTTAAAATCGGAATATATTCTTCCAAATCCGTCTGCCGGCTTAACGGACACGCCTTTCTGCCCGAAATAATCATAGTCAAAAGATACGGCAATACCAAAAACAACACTGCAAGTAACATACCTGCGTCTTTTTCTTTTTTCATAAAAATACAAAACCTGCATTTTCTTACTTGTATTATATGTCGTCTTTGGCTATTCTATCCCTTTTTCACAATAAACGCAGGAATTGGAGGATTATTTTCCCTGTTATAATAGCTGTTGACAATCACAACATACTTTCGGCTGTTCAGCTTCTTTAAATACTCTAAAATTCGATTTTTTTCTTCAAATCCCGTATCTCCTCCGCTGTAAATGCAAAGTGCCATCACACCGCCTTTTTTCAGCAGTTCAAGACCTTTTTCAATAGCTTTTACGCTAGTATCTGCCTTTGTTGCCAGATTGTGGTCGCCTCCCGGCAAATAGCCGAAATTAAAATAAATGCCGTCTACGCTTCCTGCTTCTGCATATTCATCCATGTTTTCATGACTGTCCAGATAAAGCTTTGCCCTATTTTCCACATTGTGCTCTTTTAAAAGCTTTGTTGTACACATAATTGCCTTTTCCTGCACATCGAAAGCCAGAACTTTTCCACTTTCTCCCGCCAATTCACATAAAAACAACGTGTCATATCCATTTCCCATGGTTGCATCAATATACAACCCATTCGGATTTACCTGTAACTGAAACAGCTCATGACTCCACTCTGTAATCTGATAAGATTTCATACTTATTTTTCGCTAGCCTCCAATGCCTGTGAAAGGTCTGCGATAATATCGTCAATATGCTCAATTCCTACTGAAAAACGGATCATTCCCGGTGAAACTCCTGCTGCAACCAGCTGTTCATCATTCAACTGTCTGTGAGTATGGCTTGCCGGATGCAATACACTTGTCTTAGCATCTGCCACATGCGTAACAATAGAAGCCAGCTTCAGGCTGTCCATAAATTTCACAGCAGCTTCTCTTCCCTTCTTCAATTCAAAAGAAATAACCCCGCAAGTTCCCTTTGGCATATATTTCTGCGCTAAATCATGATATTTATCCTGTGGAAGTCCCGGATAATTCACCTTTCCAACCAACGGATGTGCATCTAAATACTCCGCAACCTTCTGTGCATTATAGCAATGTCTTTCCACTCTTAAAACTAATGACTCCAGCCCTAAATTTAAGATAAAAGAGTTCATAGGAGAAGGAACAGAGCCTAAATCACGCATAAGCTGTGCATTAATTTTTGTAATATAAGCAGCTTTTCCAAACTGTTTTGTATAAACTACTCCATGATAAGACTCGTCAGGAGTTGTCAGTCCCGGGAATTTATCAGCGTGAGCTTCCCAGTCAAAATTTCCGCTGTCTACAATCGCACCGCCTACCTGCGCTGCATGACCATCCATATACTTTGTTGTGGAATGCACTACAATATCAGCGCCCCATTTAAACGGCTGGCAATTTACCGGTGTAGCAAAAGTATTATCCACTACAAGAGGAACACCATGGCTGTGAGCCAGATTTGCCATTTTTTCAATGTCTAATACTACTAAAGATGGATTTGCAATAGTTTCTGCAATGACAGCCTTTGTATTTGGTTTAAACGCTTTTTCCAATTCCTCTGCCGGCGCATCCACATCTACAAAAGTACATTCAATTCCCATCTTTTTCGCTGTTACGCCCAAAACGTTTAAAGTACCGCCGTAAATAGCAGAAGCACAGATTACATGGTCTCCTGCTTCACAAATATTAAAAATAGAATAAAAAATTGCTGACTGACCTGAGGAAGTGAGCACTGCTGCAACTCCGCCTTCCAAATCTGCAATTTTCGCTGCAACTAAATCATTGGTAGGATTTTGACATCTTGTATAAAAATATCCATTGTCCTTTAAATCGAACAATCTGCCCATTTCTTCTGTTGTGTCATACTTAAAAGTTGTGCTCTGATAAATCGGCATCATTCTCGGTTCACCCTTCTTTGGTTTCCAACCGGACTGAATACATTTTGTCTCAATATGATATTCTCTGCTCATCTCTATCCTCTCCTTTTATATAGAATTTTAAATTATTTTTTGTGCCAGCATCACTGCACCCAAGCATACCAACACACTGGCAATCATATAAATTACCGAAAGAACGCCTTTCCCATTTTCCATTAACACATAGCTTTCCAGCGCAAAAGTAGAAAAAGTGGTAAATCCTCCGCATACTCCCGTCTTTAAAAATAAAATCAAAGAGCTGCTTCCTATTCCCTTTTTTGCTGCGAATGCAGAAATACAGCCGATGAGAAAAGCTCCCGCTGCGTTGATAAAAAAAGTGTTCCACGGAAATCCTGGTTTATCCTGTACAGGAATGAGGCTCAGTAAATATCTGGCTGCTGCTCCCAGAAATCCTCCCATGCCGACACAAAAACAGTTTAACATAGCTTCTATCTCCCTATCTTCTGTAATACTTTTGTCCAATAAGGATAATTGCCACAAACACTACCAATCCCGCTCCAAGCACTAAAAGCGTCTGCTCAGAACTTAATTTCATGCGTAAAGACAAAAGCTGCAAAATCAATAAATCCAAACCCATGACAGAAACTGCTCCGCCTATGGTCATCATAAACTTTCTCTCATTTTCAGGTGAAACCCCACTGGCAAAGCGTTCTCTTATCATAGACGGTTTACCTTTCACAGCAAGAAAAATTCCCGCCAAAATAATGACTGCTGCCAGAACAATCAATACAATCTGTTGCTGCGTCATCTTACTTCCTCCTCCATTCCCTGTTTCTCATATTTTTTTAATACAACTTTAAACCATAGCGGTAAAATTGTTCCTTTAAACACACAGGATAAGCTCAATGCCCACCAGACGCCGTTTAATCCCAAGCCCGTAGCAGATAAAATCATAGCTGCCGGAATTCTAAGGGCATTAAACAAAATTCCCGTAACAGACGGAGGCACAGTCTTTCCAATTCCCTGAAACGCCCCTGTGGCAGCGCCTTCTAGACACATAAAAATTTCCGAAATTCCTATAATTCTTAAATAATCCACTCCCATTGGAATAACATCCGGTTCTTTAATAAATATTTTAAAGAAAAATTCCGGAAATACCCACAAAAGCAATGTAGTAATTACACCCCACACCGCCATAATTTCAATGGCTTTTCGATATCCCTTCTTAATACGCTTCTTTTTCCCTGCACCATAGTTCTGCGCAATAAAAGCATTCACTGCTGTGGAAAAACCGCCTGCCATCATCCACGAAATAGACTCTATCTGGCTTCCTACCTTCTGAACTGCAACTGCTGCATCTCCCCAGCCTGCAATAAAGCGAGCAATTACCATAGAAATCATAGACATCAGCGCATCCTGCATAGCAGAAGGAAGACCTATTTTTACAATTTCTCTGATATGTTCCTTCGGCGTTCTTGCAAACAAATGAATTCTGCCAAAAATAATTGGTTCTCTCCATACTGCTTTTAAATAAAGAACAAATACAATTATCTGTGCAAATACAGTTGCAAAGGCTGCTCCTGCAACACCCATTCCTTTTAACGGACCGATACCAAAAATCAAAAGCGGATCTAAAATTAGGTTAATAACCAATCCTACCGTAGTAACCCGAAAGGTAGTCACGGTATTTCCCATTGCAGCCAAAATTCCTCCGATAACCTGATCTAAAAAGGAAAATACAATCAAACCACAGGTAATCATCAAATAAACTCTGGCATCCCATATAACATCCGGACTGTTCAGATTAAAAAATCCAATCAACTGCTTATTCAACAGCAAACTGACAATGCCATATAAAATACCTAAAAATGCTCCCATACGCAGAGCTCCTCTGGCAAATTCTGCGCCTTCTTCAGGTTTCCCGGCACCTAAACGCTGCCCTACGCTTACCTGCCCACCTACTCGTGGTATCATTGTAAATCCGTTTGCCAGCCACATAAACATGCCGGCAGCCCCAACTGCCGCCACCGCATTACTGCCCAATCTTCCAATCCATATCATATCCACCAGATTATATCCCATCTGAATAAAGGAAGTTCCCATAATTGGAAAAGCTAAACGGGCAAGAGTTCCCGCAATTGGTCCTTCTAATAAATCAATCTTTTTTCTCATGTCCTTTTTCCTCAAATTCTGTCATTACTTTACTATCTTACCAAACTCTGAAAGAACCTGCAAACACTAATTTTTATCTGCAAAAGTCTCTTTTCAACCACCCCCAACTATGATACCCTTTAATATATAAAATTAAAGAATAGAGGACATATTATGAAAGAGAAAATATACACTATTCCCTTAATGGACGCATTTCACGCTGATGATGAATGTCCGTTTTGCTTCATTGAAAGAAATTTAGAACAACATGCACTTGACTTTGTCTTAGGACAAGGCGCTTCCTATATGGAGGACGATGTACGTGCAGAAACAGACAAATTAGGGTTTTGCCGAGACCATTACAAAAAAATATTTCACTACGGAAATCGCCTTGGCACCGGACTTATTCTCACTACACATTTTAAAAAGAAAAATGAAGAATTACAGCAGCAAATAAAAATGTTTTCTCCAAAAAAGGCATCTATGCTGGGACATTTCAAAAAAGCCAAAATAAATCCTGACACTCCTCAAACCGCTTTAGGAGCATGGATAAAAGAACAAAAGAACTCCTGTTATGTCTGTGATTATTCAAAAAACACCTATGCAAGATATTTAGATACCTTTTTTGAGCTATACCGTAAAAATAAAGAATTTCAGGAACTTTTTAAAAACAGCAAAGGCTTCTGCCTTCCTCATTTCGGTGATTTAGTGGAAACAGCAGAAGAATTACTATCCGATAAAGAAAAAGCTGAATTTTACCCACAATTATTCTCTTTAATGACAGAAAGCTTACAGCGAGTTACCGATGATTTAGAATGGTTTTGCGACAAATTCGATTATAAAAACAAGGATGCTGACTGGAAAACCTCTAAAGACGCAATACAGCGGGGAATGCAGAAATCCGCCGGCAGCTATCCTGCCGATCCTTTCTATCAATCCGAAAGATAAGAAATTCAAAAGCATTTATAAAAAAAGAATAAATGAAAACTTCTCTTTTTCATTTTTCTTTTAGTATTTTGTCATAAATTAGCCTTATTTACATAGTATAGTATAACTTGTAAAAGCCAATAAGACTTTTTTCAAAATCTTTTTCTTTTCATATTACTGGCAAGCCTATTGCCAGTAACTCCTTCTTTTTTATGAAATGAACAAGAGCAGAAATCTATCCCCCTCAGATTTCTGCTCTTGCTTTTTTATGTCAAAATTATCCTATACTATGAAATTATTCTGCAAAACTCCCACCACTACACATAGAAATGATATTCTCTGTTTTTTTTCTTTTCTTCACATTTCTTTTATCATTTCATCACAAATTCATCACATTTACCCTTTATAGTATAACTTGTAAAAGCCGATAAGACTTTTTCAAAAATCTTTTTCTTTTTCATATTGCCGGAATAGAAAACCGGCTCTCCTTCTTTTTAATATTTAAAAATATTAAAAAAAAACCAGAACCAACCTTCCCCCCTCATTGGTTCTGGTTCTTTTTTATTGTCTGCCTTAACTACTTTCCGATAAAAAGCTGGACCCAATTCATTCTTCCGTTCTTATCTACATAATACCCTACACCTATATGTGTATATGGACCCATAATGTTCTGACGGTGCCCTGGACTGTTCATCCACCCATTCATAACCTGCTCAGGTGTCCTTTGTCCCGCTGCAATATTTTCTCCGCACATCCAATATTCAATACCAAATTCCTGCAAAACAGTAAAACATGATGTTCCATCCGGACGAGTATGTGACAAATTTTGCTCTAGCTCCTTTGCACGCACACCGGCTGCCTCAGCAAGTTCATAATCATATTCTAAAGGTTCTAATCCATTTGCAGCACGCTCTTTATTTACAATGTTGGCAACTTCCATTTCATAAACTATGGAAATATCTTTCACCCATTTTCCATCAGGTCCTACATAATACCCATCAATCCAAGTATTCGTTGCCATTGCTCCGCTTTCGGTTAAATAGTAATCACCTATCCATCTATTTGATGCCATTGCTCCATCACTATAAAGATAATACCATTTTCCCCATATCTCCTGCCAACCTGTTTTCATATAACCGTTTCCATCAAAATAGTACCAGTATCCGTCTATAAACTCCCAATTATTTGTTGTATAGCTTCCGTCTCCATGACGATACCACCAGCCATACTCTGTATTTATCCATTGATTTCTTTTCCACTGACCATCAGAGCCTACATAATACCCATCAATCCAAGTATTCGTTGCCATTGCTCCATTTTCGGTTAAATAGTAATCACCTACCCATCTATTTGATGCCATTGCTCCGTCACTATAAAGATAATACCACACTCCATTAATTTTCTGCCATCCTGTCAGCATATATCCATTTCCATCAAAATAATACCACTTTCCACTAATTGATTTCCATGCATTAACCGGATAACTTCCATCATCCTCCTGATACCACCAGCCCGAGCTATTATACTCCCACTGAGCTGCTTGTACTTCTTTATTGCCTACAACTATACTTCCCATAAAAAGCAATGCTGCCGCAAATAATTTTACTCTTTTGTTTCTCATACTGCTTACCTCCTCTTTCATTTAAACTAATTTTACTAAACATCCTATGGATATACAAGAGTGAGATAAAAATGAGATATCGAGTATTTTTATTTCATAGAGCAAATTTTTCTATAAAACAAAAAACAGCCTAAATCCTTATCTTAAGGACTTAGACTGTTTTAAAACAGTGAAGCATCGGGGATTCGAACCCCGGACAACTTGATTAAAAGTCAAGTG
>OLNG01000174.1_pt1 | contig 68255 bp, 68 predicted proteins | sample 1643091 | NCBI WGS metagenome assembly OLNG01 (sample SAMEA3136661, study PRJEB25190) | human gut metagenome | biome: human gut; feature: human-associated habitat; material: faeces | place: Austria | collected 2013 | reverse complement strand
ATCTTCTCCATGTAATCTTTCTAGGATCGATGTTTAATTCATTTCCCTGATAAATATGGTTATCCAGCATAGCTGCAAGAAGGTTATTTGCTGCGCCGATTGCATGGAAGTCACCGGTAAAGTGCAGGTTAATATCTTCCATTGGAACAACCTGTGCGTATCCGCCGCCTGCTGCACCACCTTTTACTCCAAATACAGGTCCAAGTGATGGCTCACGCAGTGCAACCATAACTTTTTTTCCTAATTTCTGCATACCATCTGCAAGACCAACCGTTGTAGTTGTTTTTCCTTCTCCTGCCGGTGTTGGATTGATTGCTGTGACAAGAATTAATTTTCCATTTGGTGCATCAGACTCTTTTAATAAATTATAGTCAATTTTTGCTTTGTACTTTCCGTACTGTTCCAGATATTTATCATCAATACCTGCTTTTTCTGCAATTTTAGTAATTGGCTCCATTGTGCACTCCTGTGCAATTTCAATATCTGATTTGAATCCCATTGCTAAAACCTCCTTAAAAATTATAGAATTTAAAGAATAAAATGGCATCGCCATATTATTTTTCATTTATGTCTAATTTCAAACTTTAGAAATCTATTTTCTGCTTCTCTTTTTATTCTAAAATAACTTTCTTTCTATTGCTTTCATCATATTAATTGCAATATCACCTGCCACTGCTAAATCTTCCGCAGCAAAACTGACAGCAAAATTATCTGAAAATAAAATCTGTGAAGAAGGAGGAAATTCATCATCACCTTCCCAAAGGATAAATTTTATAAACAAATTATTCATAAACTCTAGTTTATAAGAGCAATCACCTTCGGTAGATTTTTCCGCTCCTAAATGTTCCATAATTTTCTGAAAATGCTCCAGTTTATTTCCATAGGAAAAAGCAAAACGCATTAAACACCTTCCTTGGAACTGACGAAAATAAACTTCGCCCCACGGAACATCGTGATAAGTAAGAAATTTACCAGAAAAAGGAGCTACAAAACGTTCTGCCAAATATCGAATAATAAATATTTTTGCATTCATAGCTTCTTCCAAAGGATAAACTCCAATTTCATCTTCCACATGAGAAATTTCATAATCCGGGAATGAAACAAGATAAGTGCTTCCCATAAAACATACCGTAAATTTTCGGCTTTCCTCATCATAAGGAATTCCCGTTCTTTCACTGATTTCTTTCGGATCCATATCTTTATAAGCTGCTAAATAATGTTCATAGGGACGCTGCTCTTTACTGTCTTTTGCGTAGTCAAAATTCATATCTTCACCTCGGATAATATTTGTTTTTATTCGTCCTGCATACTAGACGGAAATAAAGATGTGTCTGTATGAGGAATAAAACAGCATGCTACAAATTCATCCATATAGGTAGGAACTGTAGACAACTCTAAATATGTCATGTTTGATGCTAATTCATAACATTTTCTTTCTGCCTCTGTTGAAAGCAACATAGTATAAGCACCGGATAAAGAAGAATTTCCAATATAGTGGAACTTCTCCATAGGAATATCTGGTAACATACCTATTCTCACTGCATTCTGCATATTAATACCACTTCCGATACCACCTGCAACATATACATCATCAATCATTTCAACATCAAAATCAAGAGAGGCAAGCATAGTACGGATTGCAGAAAAGATTGCTCCCTTTGCTCGAATAAAGTTATCGATATCAACTTCATTAATCTCTACATCTCTCACAGAACCTGCTTCTTCTTCAAAAGCAAGAACATAACTGCCCATTCCGTATTCATCATGACGTACACGCTTTCCTTCGCGCACGAATTTTCCTTTTGGATTAATAATACCTGTTCTGAATAATTCAGCAATTACATCAATAATTCCTGAACCACATAAACCAATTGGTTTTTCACCTTCTTCACCAATCACATGATAAGAAGGCTCCATAGTATCTTTGTCAATGGTACATGACTCAATAGCTCCATCTGTTGCACGCATACCGCAACTAATATCTCCGCCTTCAAAAGCCGGGCCTGCGGAACATGCACAACTCATCATAAAATCAGAATTTCCAAATACTAATTCGCCGTTTGTACCTAAATCAATAAAGAGAGAAAATTCCGGACGATTCCAAAGCATACTGACAAGGGCTCCGGCAGTAATATCTCCTCCTACATAACTTCCAATATTAGGTGCTATAATAATATGTGCGTCTCTATTAATAGCAATTCCAATATCAGATGCAAACAGAGAGTTTGTCTTATAATAGGTAGGAATATATGGCTCCATACGAATAGGATCTCCTTCCATTCCCGCCATAAGATGATTCATAGTTGTATTTGCAGCAATTGACATTCTATAAATATGCTCTGGCTTAAATCCGTTCGCCCTGCACATCTGTTGAATTAATGGATTGATTGTCTCATCAATCACTGCTTTTTGCAGCTTCTCACTTCCACCCGGTTTCATGGACTCAATAATACGATTAATAACATCTGCACCATATCGAATTTGTCCGTTTCCGGCAGAAGCCTTACCGATAATTTCACCTGTGAGCATATTAATCAATAATGCTGATACTGTAGTTGTTCCAATATCAATAGCAAGACCACCGATTACTACACTTTCTGACTTTGGATATACATCATATACAAAAATATCTCCCTCATCAGAAGTACGAATTACACAACGAACTTCAAAATTGCTTTCTCTGAATACTCTTGCTATCTTTGTAAGCACCTGAAATGGCAGTCTAACTTTTGAAGCTCCTGTTGTTTTTTTAATTGCTCTTACGAATCGCTCGTTATCTGGCATGGTATCATCTAAAGAAGGAACTTCCATAGAGACCTCTAAAATACCCATGCTGTTTTTCAGTGTCAGTCCTGCTTCTTCTAAATCATTTTTTGCCTTTTCAAAAATGGCAATTTCTTTTTTAGAACTTAAATCTGCAACTTTCATTCGACTGCGATAAGCAGATGCAATATCGGGTACTTCCACCGCAACATCACCCGTAATTTTACTTACACATGCCAGTCGCCAGCCCTCATCATATTCTTCATCAGAAATATGACGTGTCTTTGGAGAATGTAATTCTCCCTCTACTAATTTCACCTTGCACTTTCCGCAGGACGCATTTCCGCCACATGGAGCATCAATCGCCACATTGGTTACACGTGCTACTTCTAACAGGTTTTCACCTTCCTGGGCAAAGGTCGTGACATCCTCGCCGCTACCGAATTTAAAAGTCACTTTAAACATACGAATTCTGCCTTTCTCTGTTTTTTTACACAGGCTGTTGCAAATCATTTGCAACAGCCTGTACTTGTATCTTATTCAATAAGTCTTTTTCTTACAGTTCCAGATAAGAATCTGCGTATAATGTATTGTTTTTGAATACATCACAAGATTTGATTGTTTCCATAAGTCTTAAGTCACATGGGTTTACAATTGCAGATGTTAATCCCTGCATCATACACATAGCAACTAAAGCGGAATCCATAATTGGACGGATATGTTTTGGCATACCATTTGAGTTATTGGACAGACCACCTGTAGAATTTAATCCCATTTCGCTGAACATTTTGATAGCTTCTAATACTTCCATCTGTTTGTCCTGCATACCTTTTACAACCAGGAATAATGGGTCAAACCATAAATCTGTTGGTTCCATACCAAGCATCATACCTCTTTCCAGCATGTTCTGGCAGTGCATCATACGTTCATCGTTGTCTGCTGCAATACCTTCTGCTGAACACAGAGCGATAACGATTGCATCGTTTGCTGCTGCTAAGTCGATATTTTCAATTCTTCCGCCTGCGTCTGCAGAGTTAACGATTGGTTTACCTTTGCTTCTGTTATATACAGAGATACCAGCTTCGATTGCTTTTTTATTTGCTGTATCTAATGCTAAAGGTACATTGTCGAAATTAGACTGTAATAACTGAACAGCCCATTTCATTAAATCTTCACCGTCATTTTCAGCAGGTCCGATGTTAACGTCCAGGTATGTTGCACCTGCGTCTAACTGTTCTTTCGCACGTTTTAAAATTGGTTCTGGATCACGTTCAGCCATAGCTTTACGGATTACTGGGGAAATACAGTGAATTCTTTCACCAATTGTAACAAATTTAGCCATAATACTTCTCCTTTTACTTTATATATAATTTTAAAATTATTATTTTCAATCTATTTATTCTATAATTCTCCATTCGCTTCAATGTAAGAATGGGGAAATTTACAGAAATGAAAAAAGATTTGAGAAGCTTTGGTCCGCCGAAGCGGACCGCTTCCCTAAAAACAGCCTGCCATTACTGTTTTACAAACATTAAGCAGTTAAATCCTTCAGGAATTTTACTAACTGTACTGCTTCCATTGGTCCCACAATGATTTCCCATCCTGGAAGTTTTGCTTCGATATCGCCTTTTAATACAGCTACTTTTCCCGGAATAACCAGTTTTCTGGATTTTACTTTATCTTCTACATTTTCCTGAATGTATTTTGCAACAGATGTGGAAGATAATTTACCTGCAGCCCATGCAGTTAATACAGAAAGTCCGCCTGCATCGGAGATAATCAGGTTACATGGAACGCCGGAACGCTCTAATTCACCGGATACAACAAAATATGTAAGAGCAAAGTCTACGGTTGTCAGGCAGATAGAGTTTTCATCAGCTCCGTTTAACGGATATACACCCGGTTCTACTTTCATTGGCTTCTGTGGATCTGTAAATACGTTCTGTCTTAAACCGAACAATGGTAATGCTTCTGCATAATCCAGAGTTTCCATAACTACGATAGAACCGTATTTAACTGTGAATAAGGAAGCCAGAGCCTGCTGTAAGTGTCTGTCACCATGAGCAACCTTTGCTAAGTTTACAATTGTAGGATATCCAAATGTTCTATCCTGATCTTTTAATGCTGCACGACGAATTTGAACAGCGTTTCCATAAGCTTCTTTTACAGTTGCACCTGTTGCATCGATAACCAAGTTTTTGTTTCCTGCTTTTTCTAATGCAGCAACTGTATCGTAAATTTCATTTAAGTCAGCGCCTGCAACACCTAAAACAACGCCTGCTGCTGTTGCAACTTCGTTCATTGCTTCGTAGTTTGCTGCTGTTGCACCATTTAATACCGGTTTACCATCTTTGCAAACTTCTAATGCTGCTTTTGCAACTTCAACATCTGTACATCCAAGAACCAGAGTTCTTCCTGTTGCAGTTGCTTTTTTAACCATTTCTACATAACGGTCTTTGTCTGAACCTTCTTCATAGTTTACGTAAATTGCTTCAACGTACATTCTTTCGCCGATACGTTCGTAATCAACTTTCTGAAGTTCAGCAAGCTTTGCATCTACTGCTGCATCATCCATACATGTGCAAAGAGCTACTGCATATCTTGTTTTGCTTACGAATGTTTTTTCATGTCTGAATAAAACTGTTTCGCCGCCTAATGTATATTCATTGTCGCCCGCACCGACTTTGATTGTTTTCATTGGCGGAGCAGTAGCTTCAGATAATTCAGCTAAAGCTTCATCAGACATATGTGGACATTTTGAAATTTCCAAAGCGCCCTGTGCAACTTTCATAGCGAAAGCCATACATGTAGGGCAACCGCACTCTTTACAGTTTTTCTTTGGTGTCATTTTAAAGATTTGAATACCTGTTAATCCCATTTGTTTTAATCCTCCTGTTTTACGATTACATTAATTCTTTAATCATTTTTGAAATAGTTGCAACGGACTGAGGATGTTTCAGAATAACAGCGTCAGAACCAGATGCTAAAACAGCAGCTGCTGTCTGCACTTCCATGCTGATACCTCTTTCTTCAAGAGAACCCCATTCTGGCATATCTTCTTCAGAAGCCATAGCTTCTTTTACACTCCAGGATTCATCAGCAACTGTTGTGATGATTGGCATCTGTAACATATTATCGTTCTGAGATAATGCAGCGCCTTTAATACGATCCATTGTAGAAACTACGTATTCAAAACCGTATCCTACTGCTGCAGAACCAACATTCATAACAATATCCTGTGCTTTTACACCTAACTGTGTCATTACAACGTTTAACTGTTTTGCAAGGTTAATATCTACTGCGGACTCAGCTCCAACCTTCTGATTGTAAGCAAGACCTGCTGCTGCACCGACAGCTTTGTAGTTTTCTTCTCTTGCAGAAAGAACTAATGCGTTTTTACCCTGTAAAACTTCAGCTACTTTAGGAAGTAATTCAGCGTCTTTTTCAACGTTTTTACATCCTTCAACAACTAATGGGCAAGTAACAGCATCTCCAACTTCTTTTACAATAGCGATTAACTCGTCAACGGATTTGTCAGCTCCATTTGGATCTCCGCCTTCCAAACGTAAGCAAACAAAATCAGCGCCTTCTACGGCTTCTGCTTTTTTAGCGATTTCAGCCATAGTTGTTGCACCTGCGTAGTATTCCTGAATACCCGGAACATTAGCAAGACCCATATCTGAAATTTCCACACCTACTTTTGGTGCATTTTCCATGGGTGCGTCAAAAGTATAGAAAGGAAAAGTATTTTCTCCTCCTAATTTGATTGCTTTGTCCCCGCAGCCAATTTCAACTGTGTTAATGTTTGCATTGAATTTCTGTGGTTTCTGATTAAACGGCATTTCAGTTAGCCTCCTTCATATTTTTTATAAACGGCAAACACTTTATGGCAATCAGCATTTACCACTCTGTATTATACTACATTACGGACTATATTGACAAGTTTCCCCATGCAGTTTCATGAAAAACTTTCCAGAAAAAAGCTTTAATACTCGACTTTTTCCGTCAACTTTCCGCAAAAGTATGAAACGGGAGACTTCCCGCATTTTCGGAAAGTGTCTCCCATTTCGCATAAGTGGAGAAAACTCCACCTTCTTTTTACATCATCGGATCCATAGAAAGAGCCGGATGGTTTTTCTCTGTTAAGAATGCAACTAATTCTTCAGGATCTGTTGCGATTGTTTCATCACCAACCATATCGATGAAGTTGTCAATTCCGTACAGTTCTTTTGCTGTCTGATTTACTCTTTCAGCAACAGTTTCTTTTAATTCTTTTGGCATCCATACGATACGTTCGATACCGCCTTCTGCTTTCATGAATTTCTTAGAACCAATGAAATGTTTACCATGTCCCATAAATCCAGGTGTCTGAACACCGCCACCTGTCATGGAAGCCAGTTCTGGGAATGTCATTCCAAGTGGTGTCATACCTGCGTATTCACGGTTTGTAATAACAACACCGTTAGAGAATGGTTCAATACCGCAGATACATTCGAAACATCCACAGGATGTCATTGGTTTTTCCATGATAGAGTACAGAGATACATCCTGAAGAGCGCCCTGAGAGAATTTCTGTACTGCTTCGTTTACATCTTCATATTCACCAATTCTTTCATCGATTGGTCTTTCTTTTGTAATAACCTGGCAAGGTCCGTTTGGATCAAGTTCGTTTGTAGCTTTTGCATCTAACCATGAAACTGCTCCACAAAGTCCCAGACGTTCCGGTGTAACAACACATACGTGAGATGGAGAGAATGCCTGGCAAAGAATACAGCTGTAATAAACATCAACAGATTCATCTGTCAGAGATTTCAGACGGTCATCACGTTTGTCAAATGTTGGGATTGCAACTTCATGACGAATTCTTGTACATTCAGCAGGATCTGTGTAAATAACAACCTCACACTTATCAACAACTGCGTCAAATTCATTTTTAACAGAAGCATATAATACTTCACCGATATGTTTAATACGGAAACCTGCATTAAACGCATCTTTGCTGATACGGATACGCTGCATATCACGCTGTCCTGTATGGTATACACCTTCGATACAGTTGATGTAGTTATGGAATTTACGCTCGATAACCGGTTCAAAGTCTGGCTGCATGTTTTTACCTGCAACTTTAACAACGTAAGCAATACTGTTTTTGCTTCCTAACTCCATTTCATCTGCTTCAGGACCAACTACTGTAATCTTGTGGTCTTCAATTTCAGATGCTTCTACTGTCTGTACAAGCTCTGCACAGTCTACACGAGAACCATCGAATTCAACCTGCATATCTCCACGACGGATGATTTCACCTTCGAATGCAGATGCAAATGCAACCGGAATGTCGATGTTTGTGATTTTAATCTTAATATCACGAGCTTCTAAAGATGTTGCGTTAAATTTGCTTACATCCTTCTGTACAATTAAGCTCTTAGGAACTTCAGATACGCCTTCATGGTTTGTGATAACCGGGAAGCCTAATGCAATAGCGCCTGCTCCGCATGCAACGATTACATCATTTAATGGTGCAAATGCGTTAACAAATGCAGGAACACGTTCCATTGTATATTTCATTAAGTTGCCTGCATCACCTGGTGTAATGTTACCAAAGATTAAAGCTGCTCTTAAAGCAACAGATACAACATGGATTACAGATGTAACGTCTTTTCCTAATGGAATAACACGTACGTTTGCACCTGTCTTCATTCCTGCTTCTGCTAACTGGTCAATTACATCACCAACTAAAGTAACAAGAATACCCTGTGCCTGATAGCTCTTAACTAATGCAACTGCATCTTCTGTTGTAGGAGCTTTTCCTAAGATAACGGCAACACCCGGGATATCTCCTGTAACAAGAGGCACACCAAGCTCACGGATAACAGCATCTGCTAAATGTCCGTAACATGGTTCTTCGTATGGTGTTGCACCGTCGATGTATTTTAATACTTCAATAAATTCTGCACAAAGAGCTGTGGCTACACCTGACATAAAGATATCATGTGTTCTCATTTCTCTTGTCATAAGAGTTTTTACAACTCCTAATGCTTCTTTTAATTCCCCTAATGTATTTACCTTTACACCTGTTACAGCATAGTAGCATGGTAAGCTGTATGCTGTATTTGGGAAGCTGACAGCCTTGTCAGCACCGTGCTGTTCAATGGCAGCGTTGATTGCACCTTCTGTTAAACCATAGACAGCGTCATTTCCACTAAATACTGTTTCAAATAATGTCAATGTCTTTTCCTCCTAACATTCTCATAATCCCTTGTCGATTATGGTCTTGATTTTTGTGATTTCTTCTTTTACTGTATTGCTGAAATCAAAGGGTGATTTTCCCTGACGGTCAGCATCGATAACTTCTGTGTTATAGTGAATGAAGCCCAGAAGGTCTTCTGCCGGAATTTTGCTTCGTACAAATTCCTCGTCTTCTGCATTTCGAACCTTATTGGCAACAACACGAACCTGTTTTACGCCAAGGTCTTCTGCAAGACGTTTTACATTTTTATATGTCTGAACACTTCTTGCACCCGGTTCAATCACTACAATAAACTGGTCCATAGACTCCGTAGTCCCTCTGCCAAGATGCTCCAAGCCGGCTTCCATATCCAAAATAACCACATCATCTCGATGGAGCACCAGATTATTGATAATCCTTCTGAGCATTACATGTTCAGGACAGACACAGCCGCCTCCACCGGTTTCCACAGTACCTAAAACCAGCAGTCTTACACCGTTTACCATTTTGGAATAAGTATCAGGTATATCGCTTACCTGAGGATTAAGCTTATAAAACTGATTATCCTCTCCTGAACCTGTTCTCTCTTCTATCAGCTTCCGCATTTTCGTAATGGGAATAATAGAGTCCAGAGTTTCCTCATCAAAACCAAGGGCCAATCCCAGGTTTGCATCAGGGTCTACATCTGCCGCCAGCACATGCTTTCCTTCTTCTGCATATAAACGTGCAAGGGTCGCTGCAAACGTAGTCTTTCCTACGCCGCCTTTTCCTGTAACTGCAATTTTCATGTCATTCACCTTTCCTGTTTAAAGATTAGATACCAAGAGCAGCTCTCTTTTCTTCAATTCTTTCAATCATTAAATCACCTAATTTGTCGATGTCTTTTTCAACAGTAAATGCTGCTTCACACCATTCTCTTGTACCGTTTGTAAGGATTTCAACCATTTCGCTGGAGCCTGAAGCATAAGGATCAACACCCAGATATGTATCAAGTCCGGAACCGATTACATAGTTACCGATAGATACAGCTTTTTCTGACATCCATTCAGGAGCACATCCAACAACCGGAAGCTGTGAAATGCGAAGTCCGGAGTCTTTTGCAAGTGTTGCAGCCAGAACCAGCATACGGGAAATATCAACACAAGATCCCATGTGAAGTACCGGAGGAATGTCTGCCAGTTCACAAACTCTCTTCAGACCGTCACCACAGATATCTTTTGCTCTCTTGTCCATAAGACCTGCTTTTGCAGCAGCCTGAGCAGAACATCCGGAAGCAATGATAATGATATCGTTTGCAACTAATTTTTTCATTAATTCGATATGAGCAACGTCAGGACGAACTTTTGGATTGTTACATCCAACCATAGCAACTGCACCACGGAGTACACCGGATGTAATACACTGTAATAATGGTTTTGTTGTTCCTGTTTCATCAACCTGAGAGTTTGTAACACCATCCAGAACTTTAACGATTGCTTCTGTGGAATAACCTACTGTTGCTTTCTGTTTCATCTGTGGGATGTGAACTAATTCAGGTTTTCTGTTTTTAAAGTTTTCAATCGCCATTTTAACGATCTGTGTTGCTTTTTCTAATGCTGTATGTGCATCAAAACGAACAAATTCAGAGTCAGGCATCTGAGCGATTGGAGATGTTGTGATGAATTTTGTATGGAAACATTTGCTTAAAGGTCCTAATGCTGGGAAGATACACTGTACGTCTACAACGATTGCTTCACAAGCGCCTGTCAATACAACGTTTTCCTGCTGTAAGAAGTTACCTGCCATCGGAATACCACGGCGCATTGCAACTTCGTTAGATGTACAGCATACACCGGAAATTGTAATACCTTTCGCACCCTGTTCTTTTGCATAAGCAATCATTTCAGGACTGTCAGCAACTTCACAAATCATTTCAGAAAGACTTGGATCATGACCATGTACAACAATGTTTACATTTTCCTCTACCATAACGCCTAAGTTTGCTTCTGTTTCGATTGGCTTTGGAGTACCGAATAAGATATCGGAGAACTCTGTTCCCATCATGGAACCGCCCCAACCATCACTTAAACCAGCTCTGATAGACTGTTTTACTAAAGCTTCCGGTTTAGAAGAACATCCCATGTGAGCCATGTGAAGTGAACGGGAAACCTCTCTGTCAATAGCATGAGGTGCTAACTCATTTTCTTCCCACAGCTTCTGCTGTGACTCAGGAGCTCTCTTTAAAAATCTCTGAGTTCCGAATGGTTTACCGTATTCCATTAAACCTTCTAATGCAACTTCATGTGCTAATTCGTAGATGTCTTTTCCTTCTGTTTCCATTCCCCATTCTTTTGCAATGCGGATCAGTTTTTCAGGATCTTTTACTTTGTAGCATCCGTCTGCTGATGCTTCATATAAAGTATGACAAATCTCACGACCGTGGTCAGAGTGTGTGGCAGCTCCGCCTGCTGTAAATTTCAGGTAGTTACGTCCTACAATACCGTGTACGTCACAACCGCAAATACCTCTTGGTGCTTTCTTTGTAATACGGCATGGTCCCATTGTACAGATACGGCAGCAAATACCTTCTTCTCCAAATTTACAATGTGGTGTCTGATTTTTTACACGAGCCTGCCAAGAATCAGCGCCTACTTTAGCGCCTGTTTCCAGAAGTCTCGCAGTAGCAGCTTCAAATTCTTCTACTGTTGTTAATCTGAATTCACTCATGAATATCCTCCTTTTATTGTCGCCTCTTTTTCAAATATTTTTCCTGAAGTTGGCATTCTTCAATTTTCGGGGTGGACTGTATACCCCTATATCCACCCCAGGGGGTTACAAGCTTTATAAAAAATCCTCTCTGCCTCAACGGCTGCATCAAAATTGTTTCCAGCCATTGCATAGCTTACGCTACAACAGGTTTTTCTTATGCCCGGACAGAGAGGAGAAAGCTTACGCTTTAAATATCTAACTTATCGACTATTTCCCGTATAGCTTTTTTTACCGGAGAGTCTTCCGGAAGATTGATTGTAGGTTTCCCTTCACAATCATAATCAAAAACAGTCTCGTCCTGAGGTACAACCCCCAGAAGATGAAGTCCCTGATTTTCAATTTCCTGCTTTGTACCCTCATTGAGTACGCCGCCGGGTGCACGGTTAATAATCAATCCAATCTGACGAGGGTGCATATCACATTCCTCAATCAGTTTTGCAATTCTTCCTACCGCCTGCACACCTCTACGGGAACAGTCGCTGACCAGAATTGCTGTCTGCATGCTTGGAAGCACACCTCTGCTGATGTGTTCCATACCTGCTTCATTATCTACGATAATGTATGGATAATTTTTTTCTAATCGCTGAAGCTGCGCCTGCAAAAGACCGTTTACAAAACAATAACAGCCTTTTCCCTGAGTACGGCCCATTACCAGCAAATCAAAATCATCATCTTCTACCAACGCATCATCAAACTTAAATTCCATATAATCCGCCTTAGTCATACCGGCAGGAATAGGATTATCCTTTGCCATTTCAGAACGGGCAACTTCTTCACGGACATCACCGAGGGTTGCGTCTACTTTTACACCAAGCACTTCATTTAAATTTGAATTTGCATCTGCATCTACTGCAAGAATAGGACCTTTGCCCTTTTCGCCCAGATACTGAATAATAAGTCCTGTCAGTGTTGTCTTACCTACGCCGCCTTTTCCGGCAACTGCAATTACATGCGCCATAAAGGGCACCTCCTATGTTTCTTTACATTTTTATACTTCTTATACTTCTTATACTAATGTACGAAGTCCGGAACGGTCGATGATTTCAGATACATCTTTCCATTTGTTCAATGCGTACAGATGGATACCATCGATACCGCAAGCACGGTATTCATCAATCTGTCTGATTGTATATTCAATACCAGCTTCTTTAAATCTTGCTTTTTTACCTTCTACATCTGCATCAAATGGATCCTGTACAAATGGATTTGGGAAGATCCAATTTTTGGAGATGATTTCGCAAAGTTCACGTGGCATTACACATGCGTTACGTGACAGAGCCATATTGATTGTAGCAGCCTGATCTAAGATTGGCATGATACCTACGTCAACCGGCATTGTGATACCTGCGCAACGGATTGCGTCTAACCAGTATTTAAACTGTTCCATATCCCAGCATAACTGAGTCATGATGTAGTCAGCACCGTTGTCCTGTTTCTGTTTCAGAACTGCGATATCAGCTTCTAAGCTGCGGCAGGAAATATGTCCTTCAGGAGAACCTGCAACTGCGATTTCGATTTTATCGCCGAATTCTTTACGAACATAAGCAACCAAATCTGTTGCATAAGCGAAATCTCCGCCTGTTCCTGTCCATCCGAACGGAAGGTCGCCACGCAGAGCCAGCATATGGTCTACACCGTTGTCCAGATAATTCTGAAGCTGGTCTTTAATACCTTCTGCTGTATTTCCAATACATGTAAAATGTGTAACAGGGATTGTTCCTGCATCTTTAATCATTTTACATACGTCCATGTTTTTACCAACGTTTGTTCCGCCGGCACCGTATGTACAGGAAATATATTCTGGTTTGTACTTACATAAATGTTCGATTGTTCCCGGAAGATTTTCCATACCTTTGTCTGTTTTTGGTGGGAAAAGCTCAAAAGAAAGGAGCATTTTCTCTCTCATTGCATCTGATAATTTCATAAGTTTGTACCTCCGCATTTAAAATATTATATTATTTTAAGGTGTTACCCTTTAAAATCTTATTCGCAATCCAGCTTTACAAGGCTGTTTGCTAAATCCACCATAAGGATTTTCCCTTTAATCACTGTTTTTTCACCCATGATGTCACGAAGAATAACATTTTCTCCTTCTACATCAATACGGCTTACCATTTTACAGATAACCGTGTTGTCACTTTCTTTTTGAACAGTTGCAAGACACATATTTACGCCTCCTTTAAATGTTCCTTAACAAGTGTCAGGGCCAGTCCCAAACGCATATTGCCTTTTTTGAAATCTGCAACGCCTTCTTTAATGGTTTTTGCCGCATCCGGCATACCCAGCTTTTCCAGATTTTCTGCCATCTGATCCAATTCCTCTGCATGATGCTCATTGTGTGATAACATATAATTTAACAAGGCTACCACTTCATCTGTGCAGTTTCCCTGACAGTCACTGTTGCAGCTGCCGCAGTGCTCATGTCCATGCTCGTGGTCATGATGATGATCACTTCCGTGAGGAATTACATTGCCATTTTCATCTTTGATTAAGTGCATTTTTCCATCCTTTCTGTGCGCTGTTTTATATTTTTACGCACTGAATGACAATAATTTATCAATTAAGCTCATTATACATGGTTTCATTATTTTTATCAAGATATTTTATGTTTTTTTCTAAGTCCAACCCGTAAATATTTTCAATATCTCCACTTATTTATTTAACTTTTTGTTATTTTTGTGCAATAGCTTCAAAAGCCTCTTTTCCCCTTTTGTATAAGTCTTCTTCCTGACATCTTTTTCCATATACAGAAAACAGCATTTTCCCCTTTATTCGCTATGGATTTTGTAGGTTTTTGAACAATCTTTTGCCAACTTTGAAATTTAATAAAAACGTTGTACATTCTTCACATTTTCATGTTATACTGTCAATAGTACAAGGAGGTTTTTATATGTCTTTCGGCAATCATATTATTCATTTAAACGACACAAAAGAGATGCCTCTCTTAGGACTTGGCACATATAAAACAACAGATGACAATCAACTAAAACAAGAAATTCTGGAAGCATTTTCCTGTGGCTACCACCTGATTGATACGGCTTCTTTTTATAAAAACGAGGAAGGCATCGGAAAATCCATAAAAGCCCTTTCCATTCCGCGAAGTGAATTATTTATCACCACAAAATTATGGAATACGGCACAGCGCATCGGAAATATTGAAGACAGCTTTTATCGCAGTCTGGAGCGTCTGGGACTAGAATATCTGGATTTGTATCTTATCCATTGGCCTGTGCCCGGCTGCTTCTGCAACACTTGGCATGTCTTAGAAAAATTACAGGCTTCCGGTGTTGTTAAATCCATCGGTGTTTCCAATTTTTCTGTACATGATTTAGAACTTTTAAAGGAATGTTCCGATATTGTTCCTGCCGTTAATCAGGTAGAACTGCATCCGCTTTTCCAAACTCCTGAGCTTGTTTCCTACTGTCAAAGCAGCGGCATCGCCTTACAGGCTTATGCTCCCCTTGCCAGAGGGGCTTATATGAACAGTCCGCTTATGCTGGAAATCGGAAACCGACATCAGAAAACACCTGCGCAAATCGGTCTTCGCTGGCTTGTACAGCAGAATATTTCTGTCATCCCAAAAGCAGGCCAGAAAAATCATTTAGAAGAAAACAGCAAAATCTTCGACTTTTCTCTGACACCGGAGGAAATGTCCGCCATTTCTGCTATGAATACCGGACAACGTATCACAGGCATTCCCGAAGATATGATGCCTTGATGCTTATCCTTAACACAAGGAGCTGCATATCATACAAATATGCAGCTCCTTTTACTTTTATTCCATTGTCCATGTGCTATCCCAAGACTCAATCTTCTTATCTCTTACCATCAATTCTTTTACCGCAGCTGCCGGCGCTTTTCCTTCAAAAAGCACTTTATTTACCTGCTCGATAATCGGCATTTCCACTTTATATTTTTGTGATAATGCAAGACCTGCCTTTGCAGAGTATACGCCTTCTACAACCATGTTTACTTCGTCCATCGCCTGCTGCATACTTCTGCCCTGTCCCATGAGATAACCTGCTTTTCGGTTTCTGCTGTGCTTACTTGCACAGGTTACAATTAAATCTCCTATACCGGATAATCCATAGAAGGTATCAGCTTTTGCCCCCATGGCAATTCCCAGACGGGCAATTTCCGTAATTCCTCTCGTAATTAAGGCTGCCTTTGTATTATCCCCGTATCCCAGTCCGTCTGCTGTTCCTGCCGCCAGCGCAATGACATTTTTTAGCGCACCGCCCAGCTCAATGCCCAGAATATCCGGACTGATATAAACACGAAATACAGGACTCATAAAAACGTTCTGCAAAAACTCTGCCGTTTCTTTGTCCTTTGCTCCGACTACACAGGTTGTGGGAAGTCCTCGGCTTACCTCCTCTGCATGGCTGGGTCCTGAAAGCACACAGCCCTTTGCTCCGGGAATTTCTTCTTCGATAATATCCGTAAGTGTCATCAGAGTCGTCTCCTCTATTCCCTTTGCCACATTCACAATCAGCTGTCCCTTTTTTACATAAGGGGCAACCTTTTTTGCTGTACTGCGCACTGCCACAGAAGGTACTGCAAAGACAAGTACATCTTTTGCCTGTAAAGCGCTTTCTAAATTACCGGTAATTTCAATTCTCTCCGGTATCTGTACCCCCGGAAGCTTTGATTTGTGTTCTCTGCTTTTCGCCAACTCTTTTGCTTCTTCTTCTCTGTGAGACCACAAAGTTACACAGTGCCCATTTTTTTCTAAAAGAATTGCCAGAGCTGTGCCCCAGCTTCCTGCCCCAATTACACTTACTTTGCTCATAAGCTTCTACCTCTTTTTCCTAAGAAAAATTTTATTTTCATTTCCATGTATCAAACGAACAATATTCTGTCTATGCCTCCAATATGCCAGAAGCATTAAAACTACTGCCACACCATACATTTCATATAAAGCAGGCTGCGTACAGTCATAAGTCCCCATTTGTCCGAAAATAATAAGCGCCACTACAAATCCAAAATACGCCAACAAAGAGCCCAAAGACACATAATGTGTCAGGAAAAATGCTCCAAAAAACAATACGGCACAAATCAGAAACAGCCTCCAGTCAAATGCCAACAAAAGACCTACCGATGCTGCAATACCCTTTCCACCTTTAAATTTCAGATAAAAAGGAAAATTATGTCCCAAAACACAACCCGCACCTGCATATAACTCTAAAAGCAGTAAATCATTTCCCTGGTGTGATGCAAAAAGTAATTTTGCAATAAGAATAGCCACAACGCATTTTAAACAATCCCCCAAAAGCGTTAATGCCCCTGCTTTTTTTCCCAGCGTTCTCAATGCATTCGTACTTCCTGCATTTCCACTTCCATGTTCACGTATATCAATTCCGTTTTTCTTTCCATAAATGTAAGAGGTTTGAAACAACCCACATACATAACCGATTGCCAGACAAATCACTCGCGCTAACATTTTCTCTATTCTCCCTCTTTTCGCTCACGAATAATAAACTTCAACGAAGTTCCTTTAAATCCGAATGCTTCTCTGATTTTATTTTCCAAATATCTCACATAAGAAAAATGCATCAATTCTTTATCATTTACAAAAATAACAAAAGTAGGCGGTTTTACAGAAACCTGTGTTGTATAGAAGATTTTTAAACGTTTCCCCTTGTCAGAAGGTGGCTGCTGAAGAGCTGTTGCTTCTGTAATAATCTCATTTAAGACACCTGTCTGAATACGCAGTGTCTGATTTTCCAGAACCATATCAATAGTTTCAAAAAGCTTTGGAATTCTCTGTCCTGTATGTGCAGAAATAAACATAATCTCTGCGTAAGGCATATAAGAAAGAGTCTCTCTTACTTTATTGGTAAACTTATAAATCGTTTTGTCATTCTTTTCAATAGCATCCCATTTATTTACGGCAATTACCACACCTTTTCCTCTGTCATGAGCAATTCCTGCAATTTTTGCATCCTGCTCTGTTACACCTTCTGTGGCATCAATCATCATAACCACCACATCTGCTCTTTCTACAGCAGTTACCGTACGAATAATGCTATATCTCTCCAGTTCTTCTTTAATCTTGTTTTTTCTACGAAGACCTGCTGTGTCAATAAAAGTATATTCTTTTCCTTGATAAGTCACCTTTGTATCAATAGCATCTCTGGTAGTTCCTGCAATGTTAGAAACAATGACTCTATCTTCTCCTAAAATTTTGTTAATCAGAGAAGATTTCCCTACATTTGGTTTTCCTACTACTGCAATTTTTGGAATTTCATCTTCTTCATCATTTTGTGCATCATCATCGAAATGTTCTACGACTTTTTCCAGCATATCTCCTAATCCCAACATAGATGCAGCAGAAATAGGTACCGGTTCTCCAATTCCCAAATTATAAAACTCATAAGTATCCATCATGAATTTTTGGAAACTATCCACTTTATTTACAACTAAAACTACTGGCTTTTTACTTCTTCGAAGCATATCCGCTACTTTTGAATCTGCATCTACCAGGCCCTGACGAACATCTGTCATGAAAATAATGACATCTGCAGTATCAATAGCAATCTGTGCCTGCTCTCTCATCTGAGAAAGAATAACATCATTACTCTCCGGTTCAATTCCTCCGGTATCAATCATAGTAAACGTCTTGTCCAACCATGTTACTTCTGCATAAATTCTATCTCTTGTTACTCCTGGTGTATCTTTTACAATAGAAATCTTTTCCCCTGCAAGGGCATTAAAAAGTGTTGATTTTCCTACATTAGGCCTTCCAACAATTGCTACAATCGGTTTGCTCATACATTGTTCTCCTTTTATTTGTTTTTCCTGTATTTTCTCCTAAAACTGCCGCTACAAAATCTGCACCTGCTTCATCTACAATCTGCACAGGAACTTTTAAAGCTGTTTCAATTTCACCTACGGTTGTATCATCCAGAAATACATCTTCTCCACTTCGAAGCAAATTACAAGGAAGCAACAGACATTCTCCCAAATCTTCATTTGCAAGTTGCTTGATTATATCTTGGCCTGTCAAAAGCCCTGACACGGTAATCCTCTCTCCGAAAAAGTCATTGCGTATTTCATATCCTTGGATTTCTATGTGAGGGAACTTTTCCTTCACTTTATCTGCATATCTGCATATATACGGATATGCCAACCTTCCTGTTGCAAAAGAAATCTTTCCCTTTCTGTTATCAGAAACTGTTTCTTCCAGAGCCTCTGTCACTTCTGTATCTAAAAGCCGCAACATACCCACTCCGTTTTCTAACTGAAGATAGCCGTCATATCGTTCTTCCTCAGGAAGTTCTCTGCCTGCCAGCAGATACCATTCATCACTGGCATGAATAAAATGAATCCCAAATTCAGGAAAGATTTTCTTTTGCCAGCTTTCAATGGTGTCAATTACCTGCGCTGCCTCATCCTTTGTAAAAGGCTCTAATGGATAAAGCCCGTCCCTATATTTACTAAGTCCCACAGGAACCACAGAAACGCTGCGCAAATGAGGCAAATACTGTGTTAAATCACAAATACTACGTTCTAATTCAGTCTTATCATTTAACCCTTTACACAGAACAATCTGTCCATTCATCTCAATTCCCGCTTCAAATAAGCGCTGTACCTTAGGAAAAATATCTCCGGCAAAACGATTATTCAGCATTTTACATCGAAGCTTAGGATTTGTAGTCTGAAAAGAAATATTAATCGGCGCTAAATGATAATGAATAATTCTGTCAATATCATGGTCACTCATATTAGTAAGCGTTACATAATTCCCCTGTAAAAAAGACAGTCGAGAATCATCGTCTTTAAAATACAGCGTTTCTCGCATTCCCGGTGGCATCTGATCAATAAAGCAAAAAACACATTTATTTCTACAGGAACGATATTCATCCATCAGACTGTTTTCAAACTCGATGCCTAAATCCTCTTCAAACTCTTTTTCGATTTCCAGTTCCCATTCTTCGCCATTTGATTTTCTTACCAGCAATTCTATATATTCATCATTCACCAGATAATGATAATCAAAAACATCTTCTATGGTTTCTCCATTGATGCTGATCAACTCATCTCCCGGCTCTAATTCTAACTCCCAGGCAATGCTTCCTTCTTTTACCTGGCTGATTTTATGTCGGTTATTTTTCATATTCTTCCTCCTGCAAATGCCCGTTATTTTTTATAATACCAACATTATATGAAAAAAGCAATATTTTTCCTTGACTCTCATGCGTGTCGAATGTTATAACTTATTGTGTAATTATGTCAAATAACTGTAAAATGGAGGTCATTATGGTTAATATCAGTTTGCTGGAAAAATCTATCCCGGTGGCTCCTATTAAAATAGCAGCATTAAAAAGCTGTTCTGAATTAGCTTCTCAGGTAGATGCTCATCTGGTACAATTCCGAAAAGAATTAAATTCTCACAATCAATCCGGATTAAACTTCCGGGGTTATGCTGAAAACAGTTTTCTCATTGACTGCAGCTGCCCACGCTTTGGTTCAGGAGAAGCCAAAGGTGTAATCAACGAATCTATTCGTGGTGCAGATATGTTTGTTATGGTAGATGTCTGTAATCACAGTTTAACTTACAATATGTGCGGACATGTGAATCACATGTCACCTGACGACCATTATCAGGATTTAAAACGTATTATTGCTACTGCTGCCGGAAAAGCACATCGTATTAACGTAATCATGCCTTTCCTCTATGAAAGCCGCCAGCACAAAAGAAGCAAAAGAGAATCTCTCGACTGTGCTCTTGCACTTCAGGAATTAGTTCAAATGGGTGTTTCTAATATCATTACTTTTGACGCTCATGATCCACGTATGCAGAATGCAATTCCGTTATCCGGATTTGATAACTTCATGCCAACTTACCAGTTCTTAAAAACATTATGTGCAAATATCGAAGATTTTAAAATTGATAACGAGCACTTAATGATTATCAGCCCTGACGAAGGTGCTATGCAAAGAGCTGTGTACTTCTCTAATATTTTAGGTGTTGACATGGGTATGTTCTACAAACGCCGTGATTATTCCACCGTTGTAAACGGACGTAATCCAATTGTTGCTCATGAATTTTTAGGCGACTCCGTAGAAGGAAAAGATGTCATTGTTATTGACGACATGATTTCTTCCGGAGAAAGTATGTTAGATGTTGCAAGAAAATTAAAAGAACGTAAGGCAAAACGTGTAATTGTATGTACTACTTTTGGTCTTTTCACAGACGGACTGGAAAAATTCGATGAATATTACGAAAAAGAATATATTTATCGTGTGATTACTACAAATCTAAACTACAGAAATCCAGAATTGCTGACACGTCCTTATTATCTGGAAGCTGATATGAGTAAATATCTGGCAAGTATCATGGATATTTTAAACCATGACTTATCTGTAAACAAAGTTCGAAATACAACAAAGAAAATCAATAAGCTTCTGAAGAGGTGCTAAAAACTTATCAAACATTGAAAAACAGATGGTCACAAGGCCATCTGTTTTTATTATGTAATCTTTAATTCACTTGATATACATCTGCGTACATTCTCCCAAATTCCATCGCATCCTCATGACTTTCAAAATAAATATCAACATGTCCATAAGGTACACCTCTGTCCTCTACTGTATACACAGATCCATTTATTTTTAATTTCGTTCCAAAAGGAATTCCATTCATAGCTACTGTTCTTCCCTGTACCGGAACAGTTCCGCTGGCAGTTAAGCCGCTGGAATGCCCTGAACAGCAAGAACCGTTACAATATGCCGTAATCTTAAATTTTCCTAAATATTTCTCACCAGATGTATTCTGACCTTCACTTTCCTGAGAATTGTTGTTATTATCTTCCGGTTTCTGCGGTGTTTCCGGTTTACTTTCTTCCGGCGCAGGCTTATTTTCCGGTTTTGTTGTGTTTTCCGGTTTCGCAGTATTATCCGGCTTTGGAGTTTGTACAGACGGTTTCTGTGACTGTGCAGCCTCCTCATCCTTTTCCTGCTTAATTAAAGCATTGATTTTATCACTTTGAGCGCTGATTTTGTTCAGCAACGCCTTTGTCGTATCCTGCTCTGTGGAAATCTGTGTTTGATATTCTTCCATCTGAGCCCGTGTACTTTTCATAACTGCTGAAATCTCATCCTGCTTGTCCAAGCTTTCTGCATGAAGCTTTTCAAGCTTTTTCTGCTCCTTTTTAATACTTTCTTCTTTTTCTTTAATTTCATCTGTTGTCTTTTTATATTCTTCCAGCATCTTTCTGTCATACTTTGTCATCTGAGACATATTTTCCGCCTGACTTAAAAATTCTGAAAGGTCTTTCGCTTCCAAAAACAACGTCATATAAGAACTATTTGAATTTTCGTACATATACTGAATACGAAGTTTCATTTTGGAATACTGTTCTTCTTCTTTCTTTTGCGCTTCTCCCAGCTGGGTTTCAAGCTCCGCCAGTTCTTCCTGTCTTGCATCTGACTGACTCTGAATATCCTGAAGGTTTTCTCCCAATTCGCTAAGCTGGTTATTCAGTTCTGTCAAGTACCCTTCCAAATCATTTTTCTTGGATTCCAGACTTTTGATTCTTCCCTGAGCATCGTTTAACTGTTTCTCATTTTCCTTTTGTTTACCCTGCTCCGCAGAAATTTTACTCTGTGTGGTTGCAGCGTAACAAGGAGTGATAATCAGACTTGCTGATAAAAGCCCCAAAATCAGGCCTGTACTTGTTTTTTTCCTCATAATCAAAGCTCCTTTTCATAACCAAAACCGATTATAACACAAAGTTCACAGGAAGAATAGTCTTTTTTCATCTTTTCGTAACATTTATGTAATAGTGCCTAAGATTTTCTGTCAAATTTATGCAATTATTCTATTGATTTTTTCTTTTTATCTTTGATATGCAAAGGCATTTCGAACAAGCTCTGCCCTGTCAAGGGATATTCCCACCACATCAAAACGGCAGGGTGTATCCTCCGGATATCCTTCTTTTGCAAGATAATATAACGCTGTTTTTGAAATTTTTCTCTGTTTTGTTTTTGTCACTGCTTCCAGTGGAGTTCCGTAGCTTGAGCTTTTTCTGTATTTTACCTCGATAAAACACAGATATTCCCCTTCTTTTCCGATTAAATCAATTTCTCCCTGTCTGCACTGAAAGTTTCGTTCTAATATCAAATATCCCTGTTTTTCTAAAAATTCGGCTGCCTGCGCTTCATATTTTTTACCGATTTTATTCATGATTTTCCCCTGTTACATTATGAATAAAACTCCTTCTGTGTATAGGAGTGGGACCATACTTTTTAATGGCTTCAATGTGTTCCTTTGAACCATATCCTTTATTTGAAGCAAAGCTGTATTCCGGCATAATTTTATCATATTCCCGCATCAGACGGTCTCTGGTTACCTTTGCCACAATACTTGCCGCTGCAATGGAAATACTCTTTGCATCTCCTTTAATAATGGGAACCTGCGGTATGGTAATCTGAGGAATTGTCACCGCATCATTTAATAAAATCTGGGGAGTCACCGCAAGCTTTGAAACTGCCTCTCGCATGGCTTCATAGGTTGCCTGTAAAATGTTAATTTCGTCAATTCTTGCAGGACTTGCGTATCCCACTGCCACAGAAACAGCTTTTTCCATAATTTCATCATAAAGCTGCTCCCGCATTTTTTCAGAAAGCTGTTTTGAATCGTTTACATATAAAATCTCACAGTCTGCCGGCAAAATTACAGCTCCTGCCACCACCGGACCGGCAAAAGGACCTCGTCCTACTTCGTCTATCCCGCAGACATAGCCCAGATGTTCGTATTTGCTCTCAAATTCTCTCATTTGCTTTAAACGTTCTTTTTCCTGTTCCAAAGCTTGTATGCGCTTGTGCCCCTGTTCTACAAGCTTCTGTACACCTTTTCGTTCATCCGCCCTGTAAATTTCACAAAAAGCAGGCAATTCCTGTATCGGTGTATTCTTAAATCTCTCTTTAATTTCCTGAATACTTTCCATTTTAAGCCTCCGGCTTTTCTAAAGTAATTTTTCCGATTTTCCCGTTTCTAAACTCTTCTAATAAAATATTAGCTGCCTTTAAATAATCCAGCTCGTTACCTTTCTGGATACATTTCCTATTTTCTGCAACTTGTTCCAACATAGAAAGTGCATTTTCGCTTTCCTCAATATCATATCTTTTTGTCAAAACGCCCTCATAAGACTCATGAAGATATTTTAACAATTCCAGAGATAATTCTTCTAAATTTAAAATTTCGTCTTTAATAGAGCCTACCATAGCGAGTTTTGCTCCTACGCTCTGATCTTCAAATTTCGGCCATAAAATCCCCGGTGTATCCAGAAGTTCTACGTTTTTGTTAATGCGTATCCACTGTTTCCCCTTTGTCACGCCTGGTTTATTTCCTGTTTTTGTGCAGGCTTTCCCTGCAAATGCATTGATAAATGTAGATTTTCCTACATTTGGAATTCCCACTACCATCGCTCTGATTGGTCTGTTGATAATTCCTCTTTTTCTGTCTCGCTCAAGCTTTTCTTTACAGGACTCCATGACAACAGGAAGAACTCCTTTTATCCCTGCACCGCTTTTTGCATTTAATTTTACTACATAATAGCCTTTGCTTTTAAAATATTCTGCCCATTTCTCATTTTCGCGCTCATCTGCTAAATCTGATTTATTTAACAAAATAAGTCTTGCTTTATTTTTGCCTAATTCATCTATATCCGGATTTCGACTGGAAAAAGGAATTCTCGCATCCACCACCTCAATAATCAGGTCAATGAGCTTAATATTCTCCTGCATCATACGTTTTGCTTTTGTCATGTGTCCCGGGTACCATTGATAATTCATGCTATTTCTCCTTTTGTCTAATGTTTTACAAATCCCATTTTGTTTACCGGTGCAACTCGAAACCACAGCTTACCTTCAATATATTTCTTCTTAACTTTCTTTACCTCTGCAAAGCGGCTGTCTTCACTGTTATTTCGATTGTCACCTAACACAAAATATTCATCATTTTTCAAAGTAACCCCTTCGTCTGCCAGACCGGGATTTGTCATTTTATCCACTTTCATTTTTTCTTTATATTTTTTTCCATCAATATAAACTTCCCCATTCTGAATTTGAATTGTTTCTCCGGGAAGTCCGATTACTCTTTTAATATGAATTGCCGCATTGTCTTTTCCATCCTTTGTAAAGGCAATCATATCTTCTCTTTTGGGCCCTGTTAGCTTATATGCCAGCTTATTTATAAAAAAAGTTTCACCTGTCCGCAAGGTAGGTTCCATACTACTTTCCTGCATACGAATACTCTGAAAAAAGAAAATAGATACCACTGCAGCAACAGCCAACACCACTGCCACCTGAAATACCCAGCTAAAAACTGTTCTACCTCTTTTACTTTTAATAAACTCCAGCGCCATTTCCCTTTGCTGTTCTCTCTTTTTTCTACTTTTCTTCTTTTTCATCCTGTTTTCACCTAAATTATCCGTATTGAAGAAACAGGGACATATACCAAAGTATGTGTCCCTGTCATGTTTACGTTATTATTTTACTAACTCTTTTACTTTCGCTGCTTTACCTACACGCTGTCTTAAGTAGTTCAATTTTGCACGTCTTACTTTACCACGTCTTATAACTTCTACTCTTTCTACGTTAGGGGAGTGTAATGGCCATGTTTTTTCAACACCGATTCCGTTAGAATTTTTTCTAACTGTGAATGTTTCACGGTTGCTTCCACCCTGTTTCTTTAATACAACACCTTCGAAAATCTGAATTCTTTCACGATTACCTTCTTTGATTTTACCGTGAACTCTTACAGTATCTCCTACGTTGAATTCCGGTGCTTCTGCTTTCATCTGAGCAGCTTCAATGTTTTTAATAATTTCGTTCATGATTTTTCTCCTTTAAATTTCGGACGTTCTTAATGCAATCAGCAACAGAGGACCATCTCTTTTTACAACATGGGTAATTATACTATCTCCCCATATCCTTGTCAAGTATTTTCCCTTGATTTTTAAACAGATTAGAAAAATTCCACCTCTCTCGGTGTCAGAAATTTTTCTTCTAAATGAGCTTTTACCGCAGATGCGTCATAAGCTCTTGCTCCCTTTTTACACAGTAAAGCGCATCGCATACAGGAAATACATTTCCTTTCGTCAATTTCCAGCGTATCCTTGGAAATGGCATACACAGGACATTTCTGCACGCATACCTGACAGCCTGTGCAGCGTTCTTTTATAAAAGCTTTTGGTACAGGCTTCATCTCTTTTTTATCCGGCATGGGATTTCCGGGAACTTGAACAGAAGCAAATCCCTGTTCTTCCCCTTCTTCTATGCGTTTTTTTATCAGTACCGCAAATTTCTTAAAAATTGCCGCATCCTGCTCATTGGGTCTGCCTGCCCCTAGTTTATCCGAATAAATGTGTGGAATAACCGGTGCAATAGCTCCAATGCACACAAATCCTCTTTCCTCCAGGATTTTTTTCATCTGGGAGAGGGTATCATCATAATATCTGTTTCCATAAGCAGCCATGATGACACAAGGTGTTTGATTTCCCTTTAAATTTGAAAATAACTTGTCATCCAAGGACGGAAGCTGTCCGCCATAGACAGGCGCTGCTGCAAGGAGTAATTCCTGACCGGAAAACTCTCTTTTTTCTCTGCGCAGCTTTCTTCTCGTCAAATCAATATATTGCGGATTTTGCGTCAAACAGCAAGCCAACAGCTCCGCTGCTTTTTTTGTTCCCCCTGTCGGACTGAAATAAGCGGCTGTCACAGGACGGTTTTTTGCTCTTAAATCAGGACGTCTTTCCTTTGTCCTTTTATAAGACTCTTCCAAACGCCACGCCTCAATTTTTGTATGGTCTCCGGTCAGCAATACCGCAGGCACATTTTTTCCTCTCCAGCTTTCCGGTCTGGTATAATGGGGATATTCCAGCAAATTATCCTGCATGGACTCAAACTGAGAAGACTCCTCATTATTTAAAACGCCTGGAACAAATCGGGAAATTGCATCAATCATAACACAGGCAGCCAGTTCTCCTCCGGTGAGCACATAGTCTCCGATAGAAACATAATCTGTCACGATTTCCTCTAAAACTCTCTCGTCAATTCCCTCATAATGCCCACAGAGAAAAACCAGCTCCTCTTCCAAGGCAAACTCCTCTGCCATAGTCTGGTTAAAAACCTTTCCCTGAGGAGTGAGATAAATACATCTGGGCTTTGAAGTCCGTTTTTTTACAGACTGATATGCCTGATACACAGGCTCTGCCTGTATGACCATTCCTGCACCGCCCCCGTAAGGGTAATCATCTACACGAGAATGTTTATTGTCTGCAAAATCTCTGATATTTACCGTATGGAGGGCTATTTTTCCGTTTTTCACTGCTCTTCCTGTAATACTGGTCTGGACTGTATTTTCCACCATTTCAGGAAACAGCGTAAGTACATGAAAATCCATTTTATCCCTCCTAGCACAGGCCCTTCAAAAGATGAACGACCATTTTTCCATTCTCTACATCTACTTCTTTGATGCAGTCTTTAATCGCTGGAATTAAAACTTCTTTTCCCGCTTCCAGATGAACCACATAAACATCGTTTGCTCCTGTTTCCATAACATCCATCAAAGTCCCAAAATGCTTTCCGTCTTCCAAATAAACTTCCATACCGATTAAGTCTGCAATATAATACTCATTTTCTTTTAAAGGCACTGCAAACTCTCTTGTTACATACAGGCTTTTCCCTTTATATGGCTCAATATCATTGATATCATCTACGTCCTTAAATTTCAAAATAACATACTGCTTAAAATATTTTACTCTTTCTATATCAAGCTCACACAACTCTTTTCCTGTATCTAAAAGTACACTTTTTAAATAATCAAATCTATGCGCATCATCTGTGGTAGGAAAAACCTTTACTTCTCCTCTGATTCCATGTGTAGTGGTAATTACACCCACCTGCAATAAATCTTCCATCAGTTAAATCTCCTCATTAAAACTCTACATACAAAAAGCCGCAGTAAATAAGTATTTACTACAGCCTTCTTTCCTTTTCCTGCATAGCAAAAAGGGGCGCATATAGCGCTCACCTCTTGCTTACTGTAAAATATCTACGACTACTTTCTTTTCACTCTTGGAAGAAGCTGCTTTTACAACAGTACGGATTGCCTTTGCAATACGTCCCTGACGACCGATTACTTTCCCCATATCGGAAGCTGCCACCTTAAGTTCAACGAAAATCGCATCATTATCTTCTGTTTCTGTCACAACGACTTCTTCAGGACAATCTACGAGAGATTTTGCAATTACTTCAACTAATTCTTTCATTACAAGACACCTCCCAGATTATTTTTCGATACCAGCCAGTTTAAAGATTTTAGCAACAACATCTGTTGGCTGAGCACCATTTGCAAGCCATGTTTTAGCTGCTTCTTCATCTACTTTATATACGCTTGGTTCCTGAGTTGGATCGTATGTTCCGATTTCTGCGATAAATCTTCCATCTCTTGGAGATTTGGAATCTGCTACAACGATTCTATAAAAAGGAGCCTTTTTCTGTCCCATTCTTCTTAATCTGATTTTTACTGCCATTTCATTTCACCTCCTGGTTTATTTCATTATCTTTCATATATGTTAAAAGGGAAGTTTGAATTTTCCTCTTTTACCACCTTTGCCACCCATTAAACCTGGCATCTGTTTCATCATTTTCTTAGCCTGCTCAAACTGCTTTACCATACGATTGACTTCTGATACATCCACACCGGCGCCTTTTGCAATACGATATTTTCTTGATGGATTTAAGATTTCCGGATGAGAACGTTCTCTCGGTGTCATAGACAAGATAATCGCTTCTTTACGAGCCATATCCTTTTCATCAACCATACCTTCCAAATCTTTCATCTGAGAACCTACACCTGGAAGCATACTCAATACACTGGATAAACCACCCATATTTTTCATCTGGTTCATACTTTCCAGATAATCATCAAATCCAAAAGAATTTTTACGGAACTTCTGTTCCATTTCTTTTGCTTTTTCTTCATCCAGATTTGCCTGTGCCTTTTCAATCAGACTCATCACATCTCCCATACCTAAAATACGGGATGCCATACGTTCCGGATAAAACTGTTCTAAATCAGAAAGCTTTTCACCCATACCAACATATAAAATTGGTTTTCCGCTGATTGCCTTTATGGAAAGAGCAGCACCACCTCGAGTGTCACCATCCATCTTTGTCAATATAACACCGTCAATTCCTACCTTTTCACCAAAGGTTTCTGCTACATTTACGGCATCCTGACCTGTCATAGCATCTACTACCAGCAATGTCTGATCCACAGTAATTGCTTCTTTGATTTTCTCCAGTTCTTTCATCATGTCTTCATCAATGTGAAGACGACCTGCTGTATCCAAAATCAAGACATTATACTTCTCATTTTTTGCGTGCTCGTAGGCAGCTTTCGCAATATCCACAGGACTGTTTTTATCGCCCATGGAAAATACATCTACACCCTGTTTTTCACCATTTACCTGAAGCTGTTTAATTGCTGCAGGACGATATACGTCACAGGCTGCTAACAGAGGTTTTTTGCCTTTAGATTTCAACTTTCCTGCCAGCTTTGCGGTAGTCGTTGTTTTACCGGCACCCTGAAGTCCTACCATCATGAGAACAGTCACTTCATTTCCTGACTTTAAGGCAATCTCTGTTGTCTCGCTTCCCATAAGCTTCACAAGCTCTTCGTTTACGATTTTGATTACCATCTGTCCCGGATTCAAACCGGACATTACATCCTGTCCAATGGCTCTTTCCTGTACCGCTTTCATAAACTGTTTTACTACCTTAAAGCTTACATCCGCTTCTAATAAAGCCATTTTTACTTCTTTTAAGGCAGCTTTTACATCGGCTTCCGTCAGACGGCCTTTTTTTCTTAAGTTTTTGAATACATTCTGTAATTTGTCTGTTAAGCTTTCAAATGCCATCTGTTATAACTCCTCTAAAATTTCCTGAGAAATATTTTCCACTTGGAAAACTAATTCCTGTTTGCTAAGCTTTTCACATTTCTTACTCAGTTCGTGAATACGATAAACTTTTTCTTTGATATTTAAAAACTTTTCTACCAAATGCAGCTTTGCCTCATAATCCTGCAAAGCCTTATTGCAGCGCTTAATGTTATCATGTACTCCCTGACGGCTAATTCCCAAGTCGTCAGCTACTTCACTGAGCGAGTAGTCATTTAAGACCACATCTTCATAAATTCTTCTCTGATGAACTGTCAGCAGTTCACCATAAAAATCATACAGTAAAGTCTGCTCTACAAATTTCTCCATTCGCATCACCTTGCTTATCATACAACAGACTTTTCTATCTGTCAAGTATTTTTTCTTGACAACTTTCATTTCTGAATTCGTCCATACTTCCACTTCGAAATCCCTGCACATCCAAGGTAATATATTGAAATCCCATTTTTTGTAAAGCTTCTGTGATTTCCTGTGATTTTTCCATAAACTTTCCAAAATCTGCCTTCGGAATTTCAATTCTGCAAATTTCTCCGTGAAGCCTTATCCGCACTACGGAAAAACCTTGTTTTTTTAAATATTCCTCTCCCGAAGCAATCTTCTCTAACACTTCTGTCTTAATTTCCGTTCCGTAAGGAAGTCTTGTGGCAAGACACGGTGTAGAGGGGCGGCTTGCCACGGAAATCCCCAACTCCTTGGCCAATTTTCTTACTTCTGCTTTGGTAAAGCCGGCTTCTGCCAGCGGACTAAATACACCCAGCTCTTTGATTGCTCTTAATCCGGGACGATATACATGCAGATCATCCTCATTAGTTCCTTCCATAATAGTAGAAATCCCCCGCTCCTTGGCATACTCCATTAGCTTTTGAAATAAAGTTTTTTTGCAGAGATAGCATCTGTTTTCAGGATTAAAACGAATTTCTTCCTGTTCTAATTCATTCACAAATACCACTTTATGTACAGCATCTGCTTCTTTCGCCACCCTGCTTGCAATTTCCAAATCGCAAGGCGGATGAAGAACCGTATGAAACGTTACGGCATGAATTTTTCCTGCTTTTTCCTGTTGCTGCATACATTCTTTTGCCACCATTAAAAGAAGACTGCTGTCCACTCCCCCTGAAAATGCAATACAAATGTCCTGCTTTGTATATTCTTTCATTTCTTCATACAAATCCTTCTTTTTTTCCTCATAAGTTTTCATAATACCCTCCTGCCAAAGCAGATGCTTCGTCATACACATCTCTATAAGCTCTGCCTGTTTCTTCACACACTTTTTTTACTGTTTCAAATTCCGGATAGCAAAATTTTTGTCCGTGGTGTTCACATACTTTCACCGTTACCTTCTGCCCGCCTTTTAATTGAATTTCCTTGAAGGTTCTGGGTAAAGTCCTGCGGTTTTCTTCATATCTGCGCAATCCAATACTGGTAGTTTCCCGAAAAATAATATCCTCCAATGCTTCCTGCCGCTCTTTTTTGCATAACACTTGCAGCATATAAGCAACTCTGTTTTTCTTCATATAAATAGGAAAACAAGAGGCATCCAACGCCCCTGCTTTCATCAAACATTCAATAGCATACCCCAGTTGTTCTCCGCTGCAATCATCTATATTAGTCTCCAGAACCTGTACCGTATCTTTTACTTTTCCTGAAGTTTCTTTGTCAGTACAAAGTAAAAGCTTTATCATCCTATCACTATCATCTTTCTCTATTGCTGTCTGTACAATACAGTCCACTGTTTGTGTTGTTTCCCACTCCCCGAAAACAGCCAGAAAACATACCATATCAAGACTTAAAAGCTCGCTCTTTTCCGGTTGCAGCTCTACGGGAATATGATATTTCTGCAAAATATGAAAAACAGAAACAGATTTTTCTTCAAAAGTTTCTGCGTTATTTCCCTCCGGCAAAGAAGAAAAACAAATTTTCTCACATTCCAAAACATCCAAAAGATTTCCCATTTCTTCCAGTTGCTTTTGATACTCTTTCCTGTCTTCTCCTGCTTCTTCTAACAAAGCATAGACCTGTACAAGTTTCTGTTCTGTCTTCTCTTTCACTTTCTCTTTCAAAAATAAATTTTGCTGTTTTGCCAATTTTCTTAAAGCTTGTATAAAAATACTACTGTTTAGCCCGTTTTTGCACGTCAGATAAAGTCTGTTTCCCATTTTACAATCCCTTCGTCATTTTTCAGTAAATTTTACCACATTTCTGCTTCCGTGAACAGTCTAAAGAAAATCCATATTTTCTATTGTATCTTGGTTTTTCCAATGATAAAATCTTTTTATAAATATTTAACAGGAGGATTGACAATGAACGTATCAAATGTATATTTTACAGATTTGCGGGTGAAGAACGGCGATAATCTTCTCACAAAATTACAGAGATTGATAAAAACTGCCGGAATTGGAAATATCGATTTCGCAGACAAATATGTCGCGATTAAAATGCACTTCGGAGAACCGGGAAATCTTGCTTTCCTGCGTCCCAACTATGCCAAAGCTGTTGCCGATGTAGTAAAGGAATTAGGAGGAAAGCCTTTTCTTACAGACTGCAACACCTTATATGTAGGCGGAAGAAAAAATGCCCTTGACCATTTAGACAGTGCCAATTTAAATGGTTTTAACCCAACTACAACCGGTTGCCAGATTATCATTGCCGATGGTTTGAAGGGTACAGACGAAGCGCTGGTTCCCGTAGAAGGCGGCACGTACATAAAAGAAGCCAAAATCGGACGTGCAGTTATGGATGCAGACGTGTTCATCTCTTTAAATCATTTCAAAGGTCATGAAGCAACAGGCTTTGGAGGCGCTTTGAAAAATATCGGAATGGGCTGCGGTTCGAGAGCCGGAAAAATGGAAATGCACTCTGCCGGAAAGCCTCATGTAGACCAAGATTTATGTATCGGATGTCAAATGTGTGCCAAAATCTGCGCCCATGACGCACCGGAATTTGAAAATAAAAAAGCAACCATTAACCACGATAAATGTGTCGGCTGCGGAAGATGTATCGGCGTCTGTCCAAAAGATGCCATTTTATCTGCTTCTGACGAGTCCAATGAAATCTTAAACTGCAAAATTGCAGAATATACAAAGGCTGTTATTGACAACCGCCCTCATTTCCACATCAGTCTGGTAATTGACGTATCTCCATACTGTGACTGCCATGGTGAAAATGATGCTGCTATTGTTCCAAATGTAGGAATGTTTGCTTCTTTTGATCCGGTAGCTCTTGATGTGGCTTGTGCAGATGCTGTAAACGCACAGCCTGTTCTCTCAAACAGTATGCTGGGAGATTGCAGCGAAGAGGAACGAGCTTCCCACAACCATGACCATTTCCACAGTATTTTCCCGGAAACCTGCTGGGAAAGCGCAATTACCCACGGGGAAAAAATCGGAATTGGAAACAGCAAATATAAGCTGATTACCGTGAAATAACCGGCTATTAAATAATTAGGAATATCTATACATCTTGCGCTCACTTTGGGCTTGTAATCTCAATGCACACTCAACAAATCTGCTGAAAATGTATAGATATTCCCAATCACGATTATACGGAAATTTTATTATTTTACCCAGATTTTCTCTGTATTTTCCCATATTTCTTTCTCGTCTTCGGATAGCAAATCAAATTCTCCGTAATAAATTTCATTCATTTCATCTGCTTTTCCGATATAAATAAGCGGTTCTTCTTTTTCTTTTTCAAAGAAAGGCTGAATATAAGTATTCCAAGGATTTGTATAAAGATAAAAAGCTACTTTTTTATCTTGTGTAGGGCAGCTTGCCACAGAACCGTTATATTCTTTCTCCCCTTTATATTTTGCATAAACCTTTCCGTCAACGATTTCAATAGAAAAATCTTTTTCCTCATAAGGAATATAAATTTTAGGAAATACCAATGCACTGTAAGCCCCTGCAAGCACCCCTGCTGTCGCCAAAACGGAAATTATAGAAATTCTGATTTTCTTATTTTTAAAAGTTTTTTTCAGATTATGCAAAACCTCTGCCTGTTCCTTTTCCACTGTTTTATGAAGAGGAATTTTTATGGACTTACGCATAGCTTCCGCCTCTTTTTTACAGCTTTCACATTCTGCCAAATGCTCCTCCACCATAGTCCTTGTATCTGCACTTACCACATCATCAACGTATAGCGGTAAAATATCTTTTATAATCTCACAAGTTATTTTCTTCATTCTCTGACACCTCCATATATTCTGCAATTTGTTTTTTTGCACGGTAAAAGGTAACTCTTGCCCAACTGTCGCTTTTTCCAAACAGCTCTCCGATTTTCTCAAAGGGCAATTCCCCAAAAACACGGAGACTAAACACTTCCTTATAAGGCTCTTTCATATCATGCAGAAATTTATGAATGGAAAAAGCTCTCTCTTTATCTGCCAGCATTTGAACAAATTCTACGGATGTTTCCGACTGATTTTCTTTTATTTCATAATCTGCATAAAATTTTTCTTTTCTGCAATGTGTGTAATATGTATTTTTTGCAATAGTGAAAAGCCATGCACGAATGTCCTTTGTGCCATCATAGCTTTCTATGGATTTCCATGCTTTTGCAAAGGTTTCCTGCGTAATTTCCTCTGCGGTTTGTGCTGTCGCAGATAGGCTTCGTAAATACAAAAAAACATCCTTAAAATACTGTTCGTATATTTGTTCAAACTCCATGTTCCTTCCCTCCTTTCACCTTATTAACTCAATACTTATGAAAACGTTACAAAAAATAAAGAAATTTTATAAATTATTGCAGACACGCCTGACTCTGTTAACGGCTTTCCATATAAAGATGATTTAAAGGTCCTCTGCCTTTTCCTAAATCTAGCCCTGCCTGAATGGCTCCGGTAAGATATTCTTTTGCATTTTCTACACTTTTCTGTAAAGAATACCCCTTAGCAAGATTACATGCAATGGCAGAGGAAAGCGTACAGCCTGTACCGTGTGTATTTGGATTATCAATTTTTTCCTTATGATACCAGATTTCCTTCCCGTTTTCATAGAGAAGGTCGTCTGCTCCCTGAGTCAAATGTCCTCCTTTTACTAAGACTGCCCCTTTCGTGTATTTTCCGATTTCTGTCGCTGCCAACACCATATCCTTTGAATTTTTAATCTCTATTCCTGAAAGAACCTCTGCCTCAAAAAGATTTGGTGTCAATACTGTTCCCAAAGGAAAAAGCTGTTCCTTCATCACTTTGCAGGCTTCCTGCTGCATCAGTCTGCTTCCGCTGGTAGATACCATAACCGTGTCTACTACAACATTTTTCACTTGATATTCCTGCAATTTTTCAGCAATCACACAGACAAGCTCACTGTTTGGAACCATTCCGATTTTTACGGCATCCGGATAAATATCCTGAAAAATACAATCCAACTGCTTTGCCAGAAATTCCGAAGATACTTCCATAATATCATAAACACCTGTCGTATTTTGTGCTGTCAACGCTGTCATGGCTGTCATGGCATACATGTTATGTGCACAAATGGTTTTTATATCCGCCTGAATGCCGGCGCCTCCGCTGCAATCCGAGCCTGCAATGCTTAATACTTTCTTCATTCTTCTTTCACCTCCTACTTTGTAATTTCTTTTGACAATTTCAAAAGTCTCCTGCAAGCGCTTTCTATATCTTTTTGTGCATAAATTCCCGAAATCACTGCAACACCGGAGATACCACTGCCTTTTAAAGCTTCCATATTTTCTTCTTTAATTCCTCCGATTGCCACTACCGGAATGGAAACTGACTGACAAATAGACATCAGACGCTCTTTCGTAATCACCTCTGCCTCTGTTTTTGTGGACGTTGCAAACATGGCTCCTACTCCCAGATAGTCAGCTCCCATTTCTTCTGCTCTTTTCGCATCCTCTACGGTACGACAGGATACGCCCAGAATTTTATCTGCTCCCAGCTTTTTTCTGGCTTCTCTCGCTTCCATATCTTTTTGTCCTACATGAACGCCCGCTGCATCCGCCAGCAAGGCAATCTCCACATCATCATTGATAATCAAAGGCACACCATACTTATCCGTCAGCTTCTTTACCTCATGCGCTTCTTTTAAAAATTCCTCTTTACTTAAATTCTTTTCACGAAGCTGCAATAATGTAATTCCACCCTTTAAAGAGTCCTCAATCTGCTCTAAAAAGCTCCTTTCCCCTACCCAGCTTCTGTCTGTGACAGCATATAAACACATATTTTTTCTTTCTAATCTCATTCCTTTTTCTCCTATCCTGTTTTTATATTACAAAGACTGCAATATAGAGATATAAACTTAATATTCCATAAGCAAACAATTTGGAAGATTTTCGCAGTTTTTCGAGTATCGTGATGTTTTGGAAGCCATGTTTGAGTGCTTATGCACGAGTTTGGCGTACAAAACATCCATAGACAACGCAGAAAAACAAGAAAATGGACATGTTTGCTGTGGAATATGTGAGTTGTATCTATGATATTTCCGGCATTTACAGCTATAAAAGGATTGCGCTGTTGCGCAATCTCCGCGCGCGAGCGGTTCACAAAGTGATAATTTCATCTCCGCGCGCTGTGCATCTTTGCGGAGCATTTTTTATTTCATAGGACGCAATTTCCTATGAAATAAAAAACCGGAAAACGCCTGCACGTTTCCCGGTTCTCACATTCATCTCCCTACGCTGGCATTACCCATATCAGGTTAAAGGGTCGAAGTTGATAACTTCCTCTCAGCCCGCTCACGGGCTCCCCTGCTGATTTTAATTTAATTTTTCTGTCCATTCTTTTTCTTTAAAACCTGTAAGGACAAAATTATCGCCTACAAGTACAGGTCTTTTTACCAGCATTCCATCTGAAGCCAAAAGCTCAAGCTGTTCTTCCTCTGACATATCAGGCAGCTTATCCTTTAACTTCAATTCTTTGTATTTCATTCCGCTAGTATTAAAGAAACGCTTCAAAGGAAGTCCGCTTTTTTCATACCAAGCCTTGAGTTCTTCCTTAGAAGGATTGTCTTCTACAATATGACGCTCCTCAAATTCCACCTGATTTTCTACAAGCCATTTCTTTGCCTTCTGACAGGTACTGCATTTGGGATATTCTACAAATAATATCATATACAACCTCTTAATTATAATCTGTCTGCGTTGGAAGCCATAAATTTATATTCTGCCACAGAACGGTCAAAGCCTTTAATGTGGTCGAATAACCAATCTACTACATTTTTCTTAACCTGAGCTACAAACGCTTCTGTCGGTCCTTCTTCCTCTTCCAGCATTTCCTGAAGCTCTTTTACAGCGTTTTTAAATTCTGCATGTTTTGCTTTATGTTCTTCAATTCCCGGATACTGAATTTCTTCCTGCAATTTTTCTTCTGCGCTGAAATGAAACTCTGTATAATCTAATAAGTAATCCAGCATTTTAATTGCTTTTACTTTTCCCTGTCCGTCTTCGCAACTTTCTAAAAGCTGGTTGATACGTTCAATCAGTTCTTTATGTTGTCCATCAATCATCTCATTTCCGGTTACTAATGTTTCATCAAATTCTGCTCTCATTTTCTTTCCCTCCAGTGGTTTTTTTATAGTGTAACACAATTTTTTTCAGTTTCCAATAGGCTTTTTTCTACTTTCTTTGAGCATATAGACGACCACTGACAATTTCCGCATATCTTTTGACGTTCTCCTGAAGAAATAATCCTCTCCTCCACCAGCTTTGCAAAATCATTCCAGAAAATTTTTGTTCCCTCAGCCAGCCCGCAGCATTTTAGAACTTCTCTGTCATAATGCAGAACAAGCTCCCATGTATTGCAGACTCCGTTTTCTAAATTCGGGCATTTTTTACAGATTTCATCCCCACAGGCAACCACCTCGACCTCTGGATTTTTCTGCATTTCTTCATAAATTTTCTGCATGTGAGCCGTAAATTCATTACTATATCCTTTTCCTTCAAAAAAATGAAGGCACATACCATGATGTGCCCTGATTTTCAAACCTTCCTGTTTCATCTTCTGACTGCTCCTTTTAATCTTCCGCTTAATATTACCGCCAAAGCAATTTTTAAAATATCCGGTATCACAAACGGAAATACGCACCAGCCCAGAACTGCTAAAATTCCCACTTCACCGGTCTGATGAGTATATACTGCCATAAACCATAAGGTTCCTACTGCATAGCATGCCAATAATCCTACAAACATAGAGAGAATTTGTATCTTTTTTCCTTTTCCGAAAGCACGTTCCATACCCCACATCACAAGAGCGGATGCCAGAAATCCTACAATATAGCCTCCTGTTGTTCCTGTAAGAACACCAATTCCGCCGGAAAAGCCTGCGAAAACGGGAATTCCGATAGCTCCCAGTAAAATATACACCAAAACAGCCATCGTTCCCCTTTTACCGCCCAGAATTCCCACTGCCAGAAAAACGCCTAAGGTTTGCAAGGTAAAAGGAACTGCTGCCGGAATGGAAATCCATGAGCAGATTGCGATTAATACCGTAAACATGCTAATATACACTAAATCATAAGTTTTGTTGTTTTCTTTTGCCATTATCATTTTTCGTTACCTTTCTTCTGTCCTTATTTTTGCAAAGGTATCGTATCACAATCCGCCTTTAATTGTCAACTATATTTTATTTTTAGGTTTACAATCATTCATTTTCTGCTGCTGTGCGAGCCTTTTGAGTAAAATCCTTTCCTCCCGCTGCATACCATTCTTTCACAAAAGTATCAAAATAGCCCACCGTTTTTTCACCACAGACAATCTGTATAAAGGTCTGCTGCTCCAATTTCAAAAGGTCTTCTCCGACCTTTAAGCCTTCTCCTGAAAGAGGCAGGGGCTGACGGCTTTTAAAATTCAAGTCCACCAGTGTGCCTACTGCCGTAATACGGGAGGTATAGGCGGCCCAGGCATTTGCCGTAGTCAGATTTCCGTCTAAATAAGCCTTACACGTACGATAATAAGACTTTTCAAGCCCTGTCAAGGAGGAGGACGGCTTTTCTTTGTTCAGCGCATTTCGAATATTTTCCGTTGTCTGATACAGTGTATCCCGATAATCCACGTTAATGTTCAACGGTCTTGCCGTAGGGTCTACATTTAATGAAAAATACTCATTTACTTCATTTGCCTCTTTGTCATCATAGCGGGAATACTCAAAAATCACACTGATATACTTTGCCACAATTTCCGGATGCTCATATCCTTTTCGCACCACCACATAAAGTCTGTCCTCAAAGGTTTCATACTCCTGCAATACATTTTCATCCTCTTTTGTAAAGAAATAAGGCGTCCATTCCGCATTTTTATCATAATCATAAGACTCCATCAGAGGATTATTCGGCGCCCACCATTTTCCGAAAAAAGCTCCGCATTTCCCATTTTTGATTAGCTCCTCTATATTCTCTGAGGTACGTAAAAGAAATTTTTTATCCAAAACGCCTTTTGTATACAGTGTATTCAGGTATTCCAGTGCTGCCTTACACTCCTGTGTCACAGAGCCGTACACAATTTCTCCCTCTGCATCCTGTACCCATTTTCTGGGACTTGCATGAAACATCGAAAAAATTCCGTCAGCAGAATAGGTTTCGCTGCTTCCGGCTACCAGCTCCGGCGTGCAGGCAAGCCCGATAGTCTCTCCATTACCTGCCGCATCTTGACTGACAAATTCTAAAATACAGTTCATTGCTTCGTCCATGTCGGCAGGTTCTTCCATCCCCAGCTTGTCCATCCAGTCTTTTCGCATCCACAGAAGCGTTGGACCGTGGTCGATAACCGTATCCGGAAATCCATAAAGCTTTCCCTCATACTTTCCTGAATTTAAAAGTGCGTCTGTATAACTGGCATACATATCTTTAATGCGCCATGTGGTACACTCCTCATAAACCTCAGTCAAATCCTCTATCATGCCTGCCTCTGCCAGCTTTTGCACGGTTTCCTGCCCTTTCACCACCATAATGTCCGGTAAATTGTTGTCCTTTATGGCGATTTCTACTACTTCCTCATACTGATTTCCATCCTCCAGTTCAAATACATCCTTGTTTTGAATATTCAGCATTTTCTTTAAATAACGTGTATAACCGTTGTCTTCATAAGTATCTCCTGCCGGAAGATTAGAGTGATTGCCTCCTGATATTTTCCCCAGCGTATAGGTGACTGTTTCCGGATATTTTCCGTAAGGAGTATGCTCTGCTTCCTGCCATTTTGCATTGTTATCCGTTTTTGGAGGTTCTTCTTTAGCAGTCTCTTTTTTCCACGGAAAGAACAATATGCCAAAGATAATCACTGCTGCCACAGCAATGCCCCAAAATAATTTTTTATTCATATCGTTTTTCCTCCTTATTGACAGGAATAACAATCTCTATTCGGCATCCCTCTCCCTGACGGCTTTTTACCCTTAAATGATATTCCTCTCCGTAAAGCAGTGTTATTCTGTCATTGACATTGCGTACCCCATATCCCTTAGAACGATAAGTGATGATAGACTTTGCCTGTTCCTCTGACATACCCATGCCATTGTCCTCCACTGCCATAATTAAGGCATCTTTCTCTTTGCAGACAGAAATTTTCAGCCATTTCTCTTCCTTTTCCGATACGTCTAAACCATGCTCAATGGCATTTTCCACTAACGGTTGTAAAATCAACTTGGGCACAGAGTAGCTTAAAGCATCTTCCTGTATTTCTTTGATAACCTGAAAACTGTTGTCGTGCATAATAAGCTGAATTTGAAGATAGGCATCAATATTTCGGATTTCGTTTGCAGCGATTGTCATAGTCTCTCCTTTGTTCAGGCTGGTGCGATAATAGGTAGACAATGCCAGCGTAATCCGGCTAATCTCCTCATTGTCTGCCTCAAGGGCTTTCCAGTTAATAATAGAAAGAGAATTGTAGAGAAAATGAGGATTAATCTGCGCCTGAAGGGCTTTCATCTCTGTTTTTTGCAGCTTAATTTTTGCCTCATATACCTGAGAAATCAATTTATTGATTTCATCCATCATTCTGGTAAAGGTACGCACCAGCACACCGATTTCATCTTTAGATTGGCTCACCACCGTAACTTTACGAAGCCCCAGATTGATTTGGTTCATATTTTCTGTAAGCTGTTCCAGACGTTCTACCATTTTCCTTGAGAAAAAATATCCCAAAAGTAAAATCAGCAAAAGACAGAGAAGCAGCACAGGAATGTTTCCAAGAAGCAATGTCCAAACCGATTTCTCCAGCTCCTCTTTTGGCTGATAAAGACAGAAATTCCATTTCGTATCTTCTATTTTTTTCTCTATACATACATAATGTTCTTTTAAATAGTTTAGAGAAGTTTCTTTATCCGGCTTATAAGGGGCATCCATGCGGTATCCGGAATACACCACATTTCCCTGTTCGTCTAAGATTAAGCCCCCTCTGTTTTCCGTCAGCAAATCGGCAAAAGGCTCTAATACCCTATTGTAATCCAAGGTCAAAACCAGCATTGCCTGTATCTTATCCTGCCGATAAAACTTACGCACTGCCAGAATTTCTTTTTTATTTCCCTGCTTTACCAGCCACTGCACCGTACCCTTTTCATTGATTTTAGAATACCAGGTCTGGTTTTGTGCCACAGACAGAGGAGCTAAGGTATTGCCGTGTTCTACCTGAATGTTTTCAGCATATAATGTAATGCTTCTGATTTCCTCGTGGTATAGCTGTGGCATGGTAAACATCGGGTCAGCAATTTCCGTATACGCCAGATATGCCTCATAATCAGAGGAACACTCTTCTTCCATAATTTCCCGTAAATCCGAGGAATAGGTTAAATAATTTATCAAGTTTGTGTAAATCTGTATCCGATTATCAATACTGTTCACGGACTGCTCCAGCACCTGCTCTAATCCGATTTGTTCTTTTTCCCGCATAATCTGTATGGTTCTTATCTGGGTATAACCGCTGATGACGCATACCGGTATCAGGCTGCACAAAATCATCATAATCGTCAGCTTATACCGATATTTCAGGTCTTTATATTTCTGTATCCATTTTTTCATACTCCGCAGTTCCTTTCCTGCAAAACTCCGGCGTTACTCCGAAATATTCTCGAAAGCTTCGGCAAAAATAAGAATTATTGGAAAATCCCACTTCCTTGGCAATCTGAGAAATTTTTTTCTGACTGTTTTCCAGCAGCTCTTTTGCCTTATCCATACGAAAGGCTTTAATAAAGCGATTTAAATTCATACCTGTTTCCTGTTTAAAAATATAGCTTAAATACCCCGGTGACAAATATACCTTTTCCGCCAGAATGTCTACGCTTAATTCCTCCTGATAATTCTGATAAATGTAATTTTTCACCTGCGTCACTTCGCTTCTCGTACCCTTTTCTTCTTCTGCCAGATATTCCTCCAACTCCTCCATGGCTTTTTCGGTAAGCTTCCATACATCTTGCAGCCTTTTGGCACGATATAAGCGGTCAATTTCTCTGCTCAATCTTTTCTCATCAGGCAAATCCATGGCTTCATAAATTTCTTTTATAATACTGGAAAATAAAAATTTCACATACATTTCAGAATATGCTTTTTCCGGATGATACACGACTTTCAACTGCTCAAAATGATTTTTTAAATGCCCCATATCCCGATGATGAATGTCTTCTAAAATTCGTTTTAAAAGCTCTGCATCCCCAAGCGCTGTGTTTGTTTCTCTGTCTTCATTCTCTTTTAAAGAAAAAATATGCTTTTCCGGCTGATAAAACTGGTCTTCCAGCACCATTTCCAACGCCTCGAAAACCGCCGGCAGCTCCTCAAAGCTTTTTAATTCCTCGCTGACAGCCAATAGACATTCCGTATTATAACGAAGCTTAAAAAACTGATAAATTTCCCTGCACAAAAGCGCATAATCGCTGTGTTTCTCCTTAAAGAAGAAAAGTCCTTCTCCCGCATTTAAATTCAGATAAAAGAAATCACGGCGAATTTCCTCTTTTAATTTTTCTTTAAAGATTTCTTCTTCCATTTCAAAAAAACTGCTGGAGGTCTGAATTAAAACCATGTAATGATACTGTTGGAAATCCAGATTTCTCTTCATTTCCTCAATATCGACTTTTCCCCCGTACAAATAATTCTGCAAAAAGAACTGGTATAAATAATCCTGTGTTTTAATCTGCTGTACTTCTTCTGCTTTCTCTCTTTCGATTTCTTCCAATAGCTTTTTCATGGTCTTCTGGAATTCCAAAGGATCTACGGGCTTTAAAATATAATCAGAAACCCCGTATCGGATTGCTGTCTGTGCATAAGAAAAGTCACTGTATCCGCTGAACATCACGATTTTCATTTCCGGATATTGTGAAGATACCTTTTCTGCCAGCTCCAAACCGCTCACATAGGGCATCTTAATATCCGTCAGAAGAATTTCTACCGTTTGATGTTTCAAAAACTCCAGTGCATCCCTTCCGTTTGATGCTTCAAAAACCTCCAGCTCTGTTCCTGTCTTTTTCAATAAAAACTTAATGCCGTTTCGCTCCAGCTTTTCATCGTCTACAATTAAAATCCTGTACATATCTCCCACCTTTATAATCACCAAACAGGACTGACGTTCTCTGCCAGTCCTGTTTCTGTTTTCCTATATTTCTTTTATTGTAACATGTATTTTTATTCTGTCAACGAAATCAACCTTTTACAGCGCCTGCTGCAACACCTTCGATAATATAACGCTGGCAGAAAAGATAGAACACAATAATCGGAAGAATGGACAATACCAAAACGCCCATCATAGCTCCCATGTCAATCGAACCGTATCCGCCCTTCAAATATTGGATGGCAATGGAAATTGTTTTATATTTTTTTGTGTCCAACACCAGCACAGGCAGCAGATAGTCATTCCATATCCACATGGCATCCAAAATTGCCACGGTAATACAGGTAGGTTTCATAATAGGAAATACTACCTTAAAATAACATTGCAGCGGCGTACATCCGTCAATCATGCTTGCTTCTTCGATTTCAATCGGAATTGCTTTTACAAATCCTGTAAACATAAAGACTGCAAGTCCTGCGCCAAATCCCAGATAGATAATAATCAATCCCCAAGGATTATCCAGCTTCAGCATATTTGCAATTTTAGATAAGGTATACATTTCCATCTGAAAAGGAACGACCATTGCAAACAGACATAAAACATAGATAATTTTTGTGCTCAAGGTTTTTACTCTGCTGATATACCACGCACACATGGAACAGCAAACGACAATCAAAGCCACCGAGCACACGGTAATAAATAAGGTCCATAAAAATGCTTCGAAAAATCCAGTCTTTTCCAGACCTCGGATATAGTTCTCCCAGCCTACAAACATATTTCCCTTTGGAATTTTAAAGGGATAACGGCTGATATATGCTTTCTTTTTAAAAGAGTTGATGAATACCAGTATAATGGGGTACATATACAGTACGCTGATAACTGAGAAAATCAGTGTCAGCAGCCAACCATGTTTTGCTTTTCTTGCTTTCATTACTGCTGCACCTCCTTTGTTCTGGTCAATCGATTTTGTATTAAAGCAATAATTCCCACTAAGACAAAGAAAATAACGGCTTTTGCCTGTCCTACGCCTTCATAGCCGGGACGAGCATAGAAGGTTCTGTAAATATTTAATGCTATAAGCTCTGACATATTTGACGGTGCGCCGTTGGTGAGGGCTAGGTTCTGGTCAAAGAGCTTAAAGCCGTTGGTCAGTGTCAAAAACGTACAGATGGTAATAGACGGCATAACCATAGGAAGGGTAACATGACGAAGAAGCTGTCTTGCGTTTGCCCCGTCAATCTTTGCCGCTTCAATGAGCTCACCCGGTATATTCTGAATACCGGAAATATAGATAATCATCATATAACCTACTTGCTGCCAGCACACCAGAATAACCAGTCCCCAGAAGCCGTAGGTAGAGGAAAAGGTTAAAGTTTTTCCATACTGTGCCAACACGCCGTTTAATAAAAGCTGCCAAATATAACCTAAAATAATACCGCCGATTAAGTTCGGCATAAAAAATACTGTACGGAAAAGATTTGTTCCTTTAATTCCCTTTGTTAAAAGCATTGCCACGGTAAATGCCAATACGTTAATCAAGATAACGGATACGGCGGTAAATAAAACCGTATACCATAAAGCGTGATAAAATTCTGTGTCCTGAAAAGCTTTTAAATAATTTTGAAACCCTACCCATTTGGCATCTGTTACCGTTGTAAATTTGCAAAAGGAAAGATAAATACCCAAAGCAAAGGGTGCAATAAATCCTAAAACAAATGCCAGCATGGTAGGTAGTACAAACACAGGAAAATATTTTTTAATTGATTTTTCCAATTTTCTTCCCCCTTTTATCAGGAAAAGGGCTGCCTGTATAAAAAACTTTTACACAGCAGCCCTGTTTATCATCTTCTTTATTCTGCGTGTGCTGCTTCGTATTCAGAAGCCCAGCCATCTACAAATGCAGCTTTCACAGCGTCCCATTCGCCTGTTCCCTGTGCATATTCCAGCATTGCAGAACCAAGCTTGTTCTTCCATTCCTCGGAAGGCATCGTTGTAAAGTTCCAGCTTACCGGTTTTTTGCCTGCTTTTGCATATTCATCATTTGCTTTTACTAACGGATTTTCCGGCAGATACTCGTCAAAGGTCTTAAATGGTGTAATAAATCCCATTTCATTTGCAAGCATATCTCGTCCTTCTTCACTTTCTACAACCCAAGTAAGGAAGTCCAAGGTTGCCTGAATATCTTCTTCTGATGCTTTCTTATTTACACACCAGTAGTTTTCAGAACCTGTACAAAGTCCCTGATTTTCTTCACCTTCTGCACCAATGTAGATAGGAAGCATTCCCATATCCTCATCTGCTACTTCCATGTCTTTAATATCATTGTAAGCCCATGTTCCGTTCTGGTAGAAAACAGCTTCGCCAAGTGCGAATTCAGAAGCTGCATCTTCACCTGTCTTAGAGGAAATCATAGAAGGTTCACAAGTGGAGTCTTTTAAATATAAATCCCATACATTTTTGAAGTTTTCAAGATAAGTGCCTTTGATTGCCTCTGAGGAAGTAATTCCGTCTTCTTTATATTCATAGTAAACCGGAAGGTTTGCTAAATGTGTTTTAAATCTCCAGTCAGAAGAAGCATCCATACCGGCAGATGTAAATGCACCGGAAACACCTAACTCATCTTTGTTTTTCTGAATACCGTCTGCTACTTTTTTCAGTGCTTCAAAATTGTTTAATTCATCAATGGATTTGATTTCTGCATCCGGAAGTTCAAAGTATTTATTCAGCAACGCTTTGTTATAAATCAAACCATACGTTTCAATTACATAAGCGATACCCTGAACAGCGTCTCCGTCTTTTAATACATAGTCGTCACTGCTCACATCTTTATAAATCTGAGAGTCGGATAAGTCATAACAGTAATCCTTCCATGAAGCCAGTCCCACCGGGCCGTTTACCTGAAACAGTGTAGGAGGCTCGTCCTTTGCCATTTCAGATTTCAAGGTAGACTCATAAGTGCCGGCTGCGGCTGTCTGTACCTCTACTTCCACACCGGTTTCATCTGTATAAGTTTTTGCCAGCTCTACCCACTGGTCTGCCTGCTCCGGTTTAAAGTTCAGATAATATACCTTTCCGTCTCCGCCTTTTTCCTTGTCACCTTTTGCTTCGGAAGACTCTTTCTTTGGTGTTTCTTTGTCTTCGTTTTCTGTGCTGCCGCCGCAGCCTGCCAACATAGATGTAAGCATCGTTGCTGTCATCAGCATTGCAAATACTTTTTTAAATTTCATAATTGGTTACCTCCCTTTATTTACGTGCTCTTTTGTTTGTCTATATTATATCTATGCAGAAATGAAAAAAATATAATAAAAAACCCAGAAACATGTTCAATTTCCATGTTTCCGGGTTCTTTCTGTACAATATGCTTTATTTACAAGTCGATTTCTATTTTTTGTTGTTCTATTTTATGCTTCTCCGCAAATCCTGTTAAAATCATAGTCAGCGCTCCGTCACCGGTGACGTTACAAGCAGTACCAAAGCTGTCCTGCAATGCAAAAATTGTCAATATCAAAGCTGTACCTGTTTCATCAAATCCTAAAACGCTGATAATCAGCCCCAGAGATGCCATAACCGTACCACCCGGCACGCCCGGCGCTCCAATGGCGAATACGCCTAAAAGAACACAAAACAGTATCATACTTCCCACAGACGGCAGTTCTCCGTATAAAATCTTAGAAACTACCATAACAAAGAAAACTTCTGTCAGTACAGAACCGCAAAGGTGAATATTGGCAAAAAGAGGTATTCCAAAATCCACCATATCATCACGAAGCTCAGGTTCTGATTTCTTAGCACAACGCAGCGCAACTGCCAATGTCGCTGCAGATGACATAGTTCCTACTGCTGTCAAATAAGCCGGACCATAATTTTTTAATACTTTCCACGGATTTTTACCGGAATAAATTCCTCCTATCAGATATAAAAGCGCCAGCCAGATATAATGCCCTGCCATTACAATCAAAATCACTTTAAGAAATACAGGAAGCTGTTTTGTGATGGTTCCTTCATAAGATAATGCACAGAAAGTAACTGCAATAAAGAATGGCAAAATAGGAATAAGCACCTTTGATACAATGAGAAGTATCATCTTCTGAAATTCATCTAAAAACCGTATCGTAGTTTTGGCTTTTGTCCATGTAGCAGCAAGGCCAATCATAACAGACAGGACTAATGCACTCATAACAGGCATAATCTGAGGAATTTCCAGTTTAAACACCAATTTAGGAAGATCTCTTAATCCATCTACTTCTGAAACGATAGATAAATGAGGAATAAGTGTATATCCTGCTCCCATAGAAAATAATGCGGCAAAAACTGAAGATGTATAAGCAGAAAGAATTGCTACCCCCAATATTTTAGAGGCATTATTTCCCAATTTTGTAATAGACGGCGCAATAAATCCGATAATAATCAATGGCACACAAAAAGTAATAATCTGCCCCAGAATAAATTTGGCAGTTACGATTACGTGCATTACCGGAAGATTTGCCACCTGCCCTGCAAGAATACCGATTACAACGCCTAAAAGCAGGCGAAAAGGCAAGTTATTAAATAATTTTTTCACTTTCTTCTTTCCTTTCTATATTCCCTTTTAGGGTTTTTGAATTTCTACATTATACTCTATGTTTATCTCGCCGTCTATCATTTTATTCACAATTTCGTATGAAGTAAAAATGCCCCCAAAAGCTCTTTTAAAACCTTTGGAGGCAAAAGGGGGAATTTTAAAACTATCAGATTTCAGAAAAAGTATACTTCTCTTTTAATCCGTTTGTAATAACATCATAAGTAACAGAACCATTATCCAGCACTGTCTTTTCACAGGACGCAGCTTTGCTGATATGCTCTTTCATGTACACATCTAAATCATCTGTTTCAATTTCTGTAATGTTGGACTCCATTTCACCACGACACATATTGTTGATTTCCCGAATAAGCTCATATTTTTTCATAGCAAAACCTCCTTCATAAATTTCTTTTTTGTTCTTTATATAATACCATAATTCCCTTTAAATTACCAGATATGTATGCTATTTCTATCATATTTTTCAAATATTTCACACTCACGCATAATTGTCTGACTTTATAAAAAAAGAAACCTGCAAGATTTTGAAGAAAAGGAAAAATAGGTCTGGATTTTTTTGTCACTTTATGAGAAAATAGGTTTGAATAAAGCGTTAAATTATTGACGCATTTGAAGTATATATACTTGAAAGGAGTTTTAAAATGATTTATTCACATGAAGTAGAAACAATGTGCCCAGTAGCACAGGGCGTGAATCACGGTGCAGCTCCAATTCCGGAAGAAGCAAAGTGGGTAAAAGCAAAAGAAATCAAAGATATATCCGGTTTAACACACGGTGTAGGCTGGTGTGCTCCTCAGCAGGGTACTTGTAAACTGACATTAAATGTTAAAGAAGGTATCATTCAGGAAGCATTAGTAGAAACAATCGGATGTTCCGGTATGACTCATTCCGCTGCTATGGCATCTGAAATTTTACCTGGAAGAACAATTCTGGAAGCATTAAATACTGACTTAGTATGTGATGCTATCAACACAGCTATGAGAGAATTATTCTTACAGATTGTATACGGACGTACACAGAGTGCTTTCTCTGAAGACGGACTTCCAATTGGTGCAGGTCTTGAAGACTTAGGTAAAGGCTTACGTTCTCAGGTTGGTACAATGTACGGAACATTAAAGAAAGGTCCTCGTTATCTTGAAATGACAGATGGCTATGTAACAGGCATCGCTTTAAACGAAGATGATGAAATCATCGGTTACAAATTCGTAAGCTTTGGTAAAATGATGGACTTCATCAAAGCTGGTGATGACGCAAACACAGCATTCGAAAAAGCTCAGGGACAGTACGGTCGTGTAGCTGACGCTGTTAAAATCATCGATCCACGTAAAGAGTAATCAACGGGATTTGTCAGAATAGAAATCAGGAGGATAGGATAATGGCTTTATTTGAATCATATGAAAGAAGAGAGAAACAAATTCTGGCTGTTTTAAAAGAGTACGGAATTAACTCTATCGAAGAAGCAGCTGAAGTTACAAAAGCTGCCGGTTTAGATGTATACAAAATGGTTGAAGGAATTCAGCCAATCTGTTTTGAAAATGCAAAATGGGCTTACACCGTAGGAGCTGCTATCGCAATCAAAAAAGGTTGCAAAAGAGCTGCTGACGCTGCTGCTGCAATCGGTGAAGGTCTTCAGTCTTTCTGTATTCCAGGTTCTGTTGCAGACCAGCGTAAAGTAGGTCTTGGACATGGTAACTTAGGAAAAATGTTACTGGAAGAAGATACAAAATGCTTCGCTTTCTTAGCAGGTCACGAGTCTTTCGCTGCTGCTGAAGGCGCTATCGGTATCGCTGAAAAAGCAAACAAAGTTCGTAAAGAGCCTCTGCGCGTTATCTTAAACGGTTTAGGAAAAGACGCAGCTCAGATTATCGCTCGTATCAACGGATTTACATATGTAGAAACTGAAATGGATTACTACACAGGCGAAGTAAAAGAAGTATTCCGCAAAGCTTACTCTGACGGACTTCGTGCAAAAGTTAACTGCTACGGTGCAAACGATGTAACAGAAGGTGTTGCTATCATGCACAAAGAAGGCGTTGACGTTTCCATCACAGGTAACTCTACAAACCCAACACGTTTCCAGCATCCAGTAGCCGGTACATACAAAAAAGAATGTGTTGAACAGGGTAAAAAATACTTCTCTGTTGCTTCCGGCGGTGGTACAGGACGTACACTTCACCCAGACAACATGGCAGCAGGTCCAGCTTCCTACGGTATGACAGATACTATGGGACGTATGCACTCTGACGCTCAGTTCGCTGGTTCTTCTTCTGTTCCTGCTCACGTAGAAATGATGGGACTTATCGGCGCTGGTAACAACCCAATGGTTGGTATGACTGTTGCTGTTGCTGTTGCTATTGAAGAAGCTGCAAAAGAAGGAAGATTTTAATTCTCACTTTCTGATGTAAATACTTAAAATGCGAAAGGATTTTGCAAGTTCAACTGTGGCTTGCAAAATCCTTTTTCTATGCTTATATTCCTTTCAATAAGCTCAATCTTTTCTCAAACATTTCCCAATACTGAGGCAATGCTTCAAAATAACTTTTCTTTACCTCTTTTATCTGGTTAAGTCCTATCTTCTTTACCGCTTCTTCCGCTGCTTCTCTTTGACTCATTTTTTTATAAAATGTCGTCTGGCAGTTTGCTCCATCTATATTATCATAGGCGTAAAACGCTCGATTAAAATCCATAAGTTTGTGGAGAGAAATCGGCTTGTTATTTTTCGTGTCCACAAGCACTCCCCAGTTTCCCCAATGCCTGTCTGTATTTCCCACTAAATAGTCAATAATATTCATCATATAATAATTGTGGCTGTCTAAAGATAAAATATATTCTTTTACATCTCTATCATGGTTCTGTGCATATATCTCGAATGCTTCCATAGATGCAAGAGAGGTTTCCAAAGAAGTAATATTCTCACTTTTTGTTACTTTTTCATGAGAAAAATACGATTTTTGATAGATAACCTGACTGACATCAAAGCATTGGCAAATCCTGCTTGCCAGTAATTCTCTTTCCACAGCATCTTCTCCGCCGTCTTTTAGAAGTATAAACCCTTCTTCTTCCCTTTTCCAAGCTTTTGGAAAGCATCCATTTGTAGATAAGTCCTTTGCAAGCTCATGATTATCTGCGGTATACTGTTTTCCCCGAAGAGAAATATCAATAAAAGTATTTTTCAAATGATTGTTATATAAATTAATTTCTTCAAAAGTTATTTCTTCACCTTTTTGACGTACCCAAAAAACATCTGTTAAAGAAGCACATCGATAGCTTAAAGCAATTTGCGCTCTTTCCCTGTCAGTAACTGCCTGACGCATCCCAATGCTGTTGAGAATTTCTTTTGCATATTTTCTATCTAAAGTAAGAACTCGTGTGGCACACCAATAATAAAAATTAGTTACGTTATTTACAAGTGTATCAATATCATCATTTTCCTCTAAGTATAGATTATACGGTAAAAAGCTTTCATCATAAATTTTGCAAAATCCTGTTTCTGAAATTTCTGCAACTTTTCTGTTTTTCTGCATAATCTCATATACTTTTTTCTCCACGCTTCTTCACCTCCGGTCTGTCTTCATTCTAACACAGCACCAATATTCTGTACATAGAAAAAAGCTATCGCTATAACGATAACTTTTCCCTTCTAAAATACATATTTGATAAGCTCCATAATTCCCGTAAGCCCCAAACTATATAAAAAAATAGAACCCGGTTTTCCCAAAAGAATAATACATGTAAATTTCTTTAAAGACATTTTCGTCAGTCCGGCTATGTAACAAAGCAAATCATCCGGCGCTACGGGAAGAAAAATTGCCACGGCAAAGGCTTTATCAAAGGCTTTGCCTTTGTCCAGCCAGCCAATATATTTGTTATAATTTTTCTCTCCGATAATATGATGAACAAATGGTCTTCCATAATGCTTTGACAAAAGAAATGCCAAAACAGAGCCCATGGCTATTCCTACATAATTATATACAAAGCCCCATACCGGTCCGAAAATCAGCACACCGCCCAGACATCCGATTGCTCCCGGCAAAATAGGAATGACTACCTGCACCATCTGTATCAGGATAAAAAGGGCAGGAGCAAAAAGTCCAAAACGGTCTAAAAATGCCTGCAAAGACTCAGAAGATACAAACAATCGGTTATCAATCCCATACCAGATAAACCATATCATTCCCGCCATACCAAGAATGGTACATAAATTTAAACACATTGCTGTTTTTGTTTTTTCCATAGTAAAACCTCTTTTTTCTCTGCCTGTTCCCGCAGAACCCTGTGATAAAACTTTTTCCATTGCTCTCCTACCGCCTCTGTACTGTATCTTAAATGACCTTCATAAGAAGCATGGGCGCTTCTCTGATAAAAGTCCGGTTCTTCTTTTAGCTGTGTTAAAATCCTGATAAAATCAGAAGTTCCTTTTCCTCGCAAAGCATAGTCAAACAAAATCGGATCATAGATAGAAAGGTCTCGAACCAGAATCGGCAAAGCGCAGTTCATTGACTCCAAAATTGTCATGGGAAACAGTTCTTCATAAGATGGCAAAAACATAACATCTGCCATATTATAGACTTCATTCATTTTTTCCCTGTCTACAGTTCCCAAGAACTTTATATTCTTTGGTGCATGTTTCATGGCTTCTCTGATTTCTTCATACCCTTCTGAAATCTTTCCGAAAGAAAATCCGCCTGCCCACACAAACTGACAATCCGGCATTTTTCTTGCAATTTCAATAAACTCCAGTACGCCTTTTCGCTTTTGTAACTGCCCTACACATAATACTGTAAATGTATCGTTTCCAATCTTACATTTCTTTCGGATTGCATTTCTCTTTTCCGTACTTAACGGATAAAAATTCTTTTCTGAAACAACATTGGGAATATAAGTCACTTTTTCTCTCGGTATACCGTAATCTGCTAATTTATCAATAAAAACCGGATTAACCGTAACCAGATAATCCATCTTTTTATAAAAAGATATCATATATTTATAAAAAGTATTTTTCGCAACTCTTGGAAGGGAAATACTGTTTTCCACTGTTTCCGGAAGAAAATGTACATACCCCACTAAAGCGCTTTGCTTTCTCTTGGCCGGAATAGAAAAGTAATATTCCGGATTAATGGAATGATAATGCACAATATCACATGGAGCTTTTGCATTTTCCAAAACAACTGCTTCCTGCTTCATTACCTGCTTTGCCAATGCAACTTGTTCATCATGAGCAGAAAGCACGCCCTGCCCTTTTACCATATCTGCTTTTGATAACATATTTATCTTCTTCATCATTTTCATGCCCCTCTCTTTAACAGCCCTTTTCTGTTCCATAAAATTCTGTTATAAACTCTATGTGCCCATACGGAAGCTTCTTTCTCTGCCTCCTGACGTTTCAGCACTTCTTTGTATAAGCTTTCTGCCATTGTACAGAAATTCCATGTGGAATAGAGATAAGCGGTTTCTTTTGCCCTTAATCCCATTTCCGCTTTTCTTGTTTCATCCTCCAGAATATATTCTAAGTGCATTTTAAAGTATTCGTAAGTTTCATATTGGAAACCATTATACCCATCTGTGATTACCTGATTTAGACATTCATCCTTACGGCACAGCGCCGGTCTTCCGCTGGCTAAGGCTTCAATGTAAGTAATTCCCTGTGTCTCACTGTTAGAGGCACATACAAAAACGTCTCCTAACTGATAGTAAATTCCCACGTCCTGTGGATTTACCATACCTGTAAAAATTACTTTTCCTGTCAAGGACAAGCTCTCGCTGATTTTTTCCAGCCGTTCTCTGTCAGGACCGTCTCCTACGATTAAAAGTGTTAAATTCTGTTTTTCTTCCTCATAGATAAGACGGGCAAAATAATTTAAGATTTCTTCCAGATTTTTCTCTTTTGCCAATCTTCCTACACTGACAAGCACCTTATTTTCAAGAGGAATGTTCCATTTCTTTTTCAGATTTTCACATTCTGATTTAGACATTCTGTTTTGAAAATTTTTTAAATCAATTCCCGTAGGTATAACAGAAATCGGTTCTTCTACTTCATACTTTTCTAAAATTTTTTCTACTTTTTCCGTAGGTACAATTACCTGATTTGTTTTATTTAAAATACTTCTGGAAAGCTGTGCAACGATTTTTTTCTCAAAAGCTGCCCCAAGCTTATAGGAGGACAAGCCTCCGGGAAGATAATGGATATAATCTTCATAAATCGTATGATAAGTATGAAGCAATGGACATTTACATTTCTTACTGATTTTCACTGCGTAAGAAAAAGTCATAAATTCGCACTGAGAATGTACAATGTCCGGTTTCCAGTCAATCAATTCCTGAATAAATCTTTCCACATGAGGAAGAACCGCTCTTGCGTTGGGATAAATCATTTCCAGATTTAAAGATTTTATGTAATATACATTTTCCTTTCGATAAGACTCATAAGTCGGTGATAATGTCAAAACTTTTACTTCATGTCCTCTTTCTTCCAATTCTTTCTTTAAATTCACAACGGATGTCACTACTCCGTTGACAATCGGCTTGTACCAATCACTTGTTAATAATATCTTCATAAGAGTTCCCCCTTTTGTCTTCTTTTAAGTTACTTTTATCTTAATGGAGATATTTAAAGAGAACAGCCATAGCTTTTTAAAGTTTTTCTAAAGATTAAAAAAAGAATTCTGCAAATAAGAATTCTCCGCCTGCGGTGGGCTGCCTAAGCAGCATAATACCTATTCGCCGCAGTGCGATCCTCGCGGAGCGTTTTCATGTAATAGGAATATTACAATGTAATTTCCTAATTACATGAAAAAGAACCACAAGTTTCCTATAAGAAGAAAACTTATGGTTCTTTTCTTTAATCTAATTGAATTTCCGCTAATTCAGCCGGTGGCAACTGTTTGGAAGACGCCTGCTGATATTTTTTCAGTTCTGCCGCTGCTTTTGTAAACGGTATATTGGTTCCGGCTCCTGCCATACAGCCTCCCGGACATCCCATACCTTCAATCATGCAGCCTTTTAATTTTCCTGCTTTTGCTTTTGTCAAAAGCTTTTTACATTCGCTTAATCCTTCCGCATGCTCAATATGCACTTCCACTTCAGGATAATATTCTTTCAGGCAATCTCCCACTGCACTGGAAACTCCACCGGAAACAGCATATCCCCTTCCTGCTGCCGTTGCATTGTGGAAAGAGCTGTCTCCTTCGCACTCTTTTGGTTCAATCTCTTTTGCTTCAAACATTCCCGCTAATTCTTCAAATGTAATAACAAAATCCACATCACTTCTGACACTTGTTCTGGAAGCCTCCAACTTTTTAGACGCACATGGTCCGATAAACACTACCTGTGCATCTGGATATTCCTTTTTAATGGTTCTGGCAGTTGCCACCATCGGTGTTAATTCCTGAGAAATATTCTCAATCATATCCGGGAAGAACTTTTTCGCCATCATAATCCATGACGGACAGCAGGAAGTAAGTAAAAACGGAAGCTCTCCTGTGCTGACTTTTTCTGCATAGTGATGCGCTTCTGCTACCGCTCCAATGTCTGCACCTAAAGCTACTTCATAAACCTCTGAAAATCCCAATTTCAAAAGCGCTGCTTTTAATTTTCTCGGAGTTACTTCGTCTCCAAACTGTCCTACAAAAGCCGGTGCAACCTCTGCAATAATCTGTTTTCCCTCTTTTAAAGCGTGTGCCAACTGGAAAATCTGAGATTTATCAGAAATAGCCCCAAAAGGACAGCTTACCATACACATACCGCAAGAAACACATTTCTCATTGTTAATCGTTGCCCTTCCCATTTCATCACTTTCAATGGCATTGACACCGCAAGCTCTTGCACAGGGACGTTCCTTCTTAGCAATGGCATCGTAAGGACAGACGCTTTTACATTTTCCGCACTTGATACATTTTTCCTGATCAATGACAGATTTTCCCTTTATAATGGAAATCGCACCTTTGGGGCAAATTTCTTTACACGGATGAGCTACGCATCCCCTGCACATATTGGAAACCTCATACATTTTTGTCTCGCAGGCATCACAGGCAGAAGGAATAACCTGCATCAGCGGCGGTTCATAATATTTTTCATCGATATTGCTGGCTTCTAAGCCGGAAGTAATATGAACGGCTGTATTTTCCGGTCTTAAAGACATTCCCATTGCCAGACGTACTCGTTCACTGGCTACCGCTCTTTCCCGATAAATACTTTCTCTGTAAGTCGCTCTTTCTTTTACGATTTTATAAGGTATTGCTTCAATATCTGCTACCAGTGTTTCATCCGATGACTGAAAACCGGCTTTTGCAATTTCTTTAAATACTTTTCGGCGAATCCGTTTTACGTTTGTATCTAAACCTCTCATCTTTAATTCCTTTCCATTCTATTCTAAATATACCGCACAGCAATCATATCTATTTTCCAAAAAGATTGCAAGAAAATTCAGGTATTTTATTTCATACAATTACAATTTATGGTATACTTACAAACTAGTGCAACACAAAATAAGTAAAAACCACTCGGAAAGGATTTCTTATGAAAGCAAATTTTTCTCTATCAAAGAAGCAATTACTTCCACCTGTACTGACTTCAGGTGCATTAAAATGGATTGCTCTTATTACCATGTTTATAGACCATATTGGAGCGATTATATTAGAAAAGGGTGCAATTTCTGCTTACAATCAGGGACTTTCCTCTGCATTTTCCTATGATACCAGCGTCTTTCTTTCAAAACTGGATTTTTTTATTCGTCAAATTGGGCGCATTTCCTTTCCTATTTTCTGTTTTCTCTTGGTAGAAGGCTTTTATCATACCTCCAACAGAAAAAAATATGCTCTGCGCCTTTTCCTGTTCGCCTGTATTTCAGAAATTCCTTTTGATTTATGCTTTCGTGGAAAAATCTTGGAATTTTCCTATCAAAATGTCATGTTCACTTTGCTTATTGGTTTTCTGACTATGTGGGCAATAGAAATCTTAAAAGAAAAAAAAGAAATCCTCGGTATCATTCCTGCTGTCCTTGGAATTTTAACCGGATTCCTCTTTCATGCAGATTATAACTGGAAAGGAATTGTCCTTATACTTGTTTTATATGTTTTTTATTTCTATCCTGTGGAAAAAACCATTGCGGGATGTCTGGCGTTATATTGGGAGGCAACAGCGTGTCTGGCTTTTATTCCGATAAACCTTTATAATCATAAAAAAGGAAACGGACCGAAATATTTCTTTTACTTTTTCTATCCGGTTCATCTCCTTATTCTATTTCTTATTCGATATGCTCTCTTTGGTCTTCCGGCAATGTCATAAGTACCTTGCACTTCTGTCTTCGAGGTTGCCACAACAGCCTCGGCTCTTTTCTTCGTTGATAGGGAAATGTTTTTATAAATCTTCTGCTTTATATATGAAATATCCCTCATAATAGTAACTATGGTCTATTCCCTTCATATACACTTCTCTGTTTTCTACTTTATCAGTCAAAGCCTGTTTCAATATATATTTTATTTCAATATCTTTTATCGGACTTCTTTCCATTGCAAGTAGATAATCTTCTTTATCAACAACACTCCAATCAATAACCATGTTTAACTCTTTTTTCCAAATTAAATCAAGCCATATTCTTGTGCTTCTGCCATTCCCTTCTCGGAATGGATGCGCTATATTCATCTCTACATATTTTTCAATAATTTCCTCAAATGTTGACTGTGGCATCTTCTCAATATTTTCAATAGCTGCCTGCAAATACATCACCGGTGCAAATCGAAAATTTCCTTTTGCAACATTTACAGTTCGTACTTTTCCTGCAAACTCATATATATCGCCAAATAAATATCTATGAATGGCTGCAAGCATCTGAAATGTTCCTACTTCATAATTATCCAAATATCCATTTTCAAATAATTCAACTGCTTTTTTCTTACTTATCTTTTCTTCCATTCTGGCTAATTCTGTGGAGTCTGTGATATCCAGTTTATTTTCTAAAGTCATACTTTCCCCTTTCACCCTAATATAGTTTTGGAGCGGAATTCCGAAAATCCCGCCCCAATCATTAGCATAGAGCTTTATGTAATCGCACTGATAATTCTTTTGCCAAACAGCTTCATGTCTATTGACAGTATGCCCTTCCCATATACTTCATGATTATACTTTTCAATCTCAACAGTATATCCTAAACCTTGATATGTTCCTGAACCGCTTTCATCAATAATATCCTTTTGGACAACAAATATCGGTTCTTCAAAGGAAGAACATCGAAAATAATCTGTGAGAAACATAGTACCCCATAAAGCAGCTAATACAATAATAATTGTTAAACAAATATTTTTTAACTTTTTCATCTGCTCACCCTCTTAGCATATTAGATAATAGGTTTCCGCACTAATATTTTTTAATGGTCTTTAAATAAGTTCCCACAAGAAAACTCATAATTATAACACTAATTACCAAATAAAGAGGTTCAAAATAGTTCATATAACCGCCTATTCCCGAATTGATAAAACTTGCAATTCCGGTCATTACAACATATAATGCCAATAAAACTGTCATATTTTTCAGCATTTTCAGAAACAGCGCTTTCGTGGATTTTGTTTTATAAAACCCAAAATACCAGCAGTCCAGTGCAAAAACAAAAGCAAGGGCATATCCTAATACATTTTTTACATTATATAGTCCCATTCGTATCTGCATCGTATTTTCTGATACACTCTGCCCGCTTAATCGAGTGCCTGAAAAAATCATATATATTTCCAACATACACCAAAGGCAGTAAAACACAATCATAGAATAAGATAAAATTTTCTCTTTCTTCATTGAAATACCCCCTTACTTTCTCTGAAAGGATTATAAGCTTGCCATTTTCAGCTTCGGACGATATCCTTCTTCCTCCAGTGCTTTCATAATTTCCTGCTTATGCTCTGTGCCAAAAGCTTCCAAAGTAATTTTTAATTCCACTGCCGCTGTTCTGTTGGTGCTTACAAACTGATTGTGCTCCAGCTTAATGACATTCCCCTGATGTTTTGCAATTACAGCCGCTACACGCACCAGTTCACCCGGTTTATCTGGAAGAAGTACGGAAACAGTGAAAATTCTGTCTCTGGCAATGAGACCGTTTTGTACCACAGATGCCATGGTAATTACGTCCATGTTTCCGCCACTTAAAATGGACACTACCTTTTTATTCTGGAATTTCAGATGCTTTAACGCTGCCACCGTAAGAAGTCCTGAATTTTCTACAATCATCTTGTGATTTTCTACCATATCCAAGAAGGCAACAACCAATTCTTCATCTTTTACTGTGATGATTTCATCTACATTTTTCTGAATGTATGGGAAAATTTTCTCTCCCGGACGTTTGACTGCTGTACCGTCTGCAATGGTGTTCACCGTAGGAAGCGTCATAACTTCGCCGTTTAAGATAGATGCCTGCATGCAGTTTGCACCTTCCGGCTCTACTCCGATAACTTTAATATTAGGATTTAAAAGTTTTACCAAAGTGGAAACACCTGTTGCCAGACCGCCTCCTCCGATAGGCACTAAAACATAATCTACCAGAGGCAGCTCCTTGATAATCTCCATGGCAATAGTTCCCTGTCCGGTTGCCACAGCAGGGTCATCAAAAGGATGGATAAAAGTATAGCCATGCTTTTCTGCCAGCTCATAAGCGTGGGCACATGCTTCATCATATACATCTCCGTGAAGAATAACTTCTGCTCCGTAGCTCTTTGTTCTCTCCACTTTAATCAGCGGTGTGGTTGTTGGCATTACAATGACCGCTTTTGCTCCAAAAGCCTTTGCGGCATAAGCCACGCCCTGTGCGTGATTTCCCGCAGATGCCGTAATCAAGCCTTTTGCTCTTTCTTCCTCTGAAAGAGTGCTGATTTTATAATAAGCTCCTCTGATTTTATAAGCACCTGTCACCTGCATATTTTCCGGTTTTAAATAAACCTTGTTTCCTGTACTTTTACTGAAATAATCACTGTATACAAGCTTTGTTTCCTGTGTTACCTGTTTTACTACTTCTGAGGCTTCTTCAAATTTTTCTAATGTAAGCATGTGCATCTCCCCACTCTCTTTTAGTCTTCCTGTGTATTGTTTTCCATGTTAAACAGGGCATTTACAAATTCGTCGGAATTAAACTTCTGCAAATCATCAATGCCTTCACCCACTCCGATATATTTTACCGGAATGTCCAATTCTGACTGGATTGCCACTGCAATACCGCCTTTTGCCGTACCGTCCAGCTTTGTAAGAATAATTCCCGTAACATTTGCCACTTCGTTAAACTGACGTGCCTGAGCAAGGGCATTTTGTCCTGTTGTACCGTCTAAAACAACCAGCGTTTCCAAATATGCTTCCGGATATTCTTTTTCGATAATGCGGTAAATCTTGCGAAGCTCTTCCATAAGGTTTTTCTTGTTGTGAAGTCTTCCTGCTGTATCACAAATCAAAACATCCGCATTTCTGGCTTTCGTAGCTGCAATGGCATCATATACCACAGAAGCCGGATCTGCTCCGTCCTGACCGCCGATAAGCTCCACACCGGCTCTGTTCGCCCACTGTGTAAGCTGCTCTCCCGCTGCTGCACGGAAGGTATCTGCCGCCGCCATAATCACTTTTTTCCCTTGTCCTTTCAGCTTTCCTGCCAGTTTTCCCACAGAAGTGGTCTTACCCACTCCGTTGACACCGATTACTAAAATGACCGATTTGCGGTTTTCAAACTCATAAGCAGTCTCTCCTACCTGCATCTGCTCCTTAATACTGTCCATAAGAAGCTTTTTACACTCCATCGGTTCTTTGATATGCTGTTTTGACACCTGCTCTTTTAAGCGCTCAATAATCGCTGTTGTGGTATTGATACCAAGGTCACCCATTACTAAAATTTCTTCGATTTCTTCGTAAAAATCATCGTCAATACTGGAATATCCGCTGAAAATAGAGTCAATTCCGGAAACAATATTTTCTCTTGTTTTGGAAAGTCCCTCTACCAGTCGTTTAAAAAATCCTTTTTTTTCTTTTCCTTCTGCCATTCTTACCTCCTACTTATCCAAGTCATTTTCAATAAGGTCTACGGATACCAGCGTTGACACACCTTTTTCCTGCATAGTAATACCGTACAGACGGTCTGCCGCTGTCATCGTGCCCCTTCTATGTGTTATAATAATAAACTGTGTATTCTTTGTCAACTTATGAAGATATTTTGCATACCTTGTAACATTAGAGTCGTCAAGAGCCGCCTCGATTTCATCCAGCAGACAGAACGGAGATGGCTTCAGATTTTGGATGGCGAACAAAAGAGCGATAGCCGTCAGCGCCTTTTCTCCACCGGAAAGCTGCATCATATTCTGTAATTTCTTTCCGGGCGGCTGGGAAATAATGCGAATTCCCGCCTCCAGAATATCTTCTTCCTCGTCAAGCTCCAGCGTACCCTTTCCGCCTCCGAAAAGTTCCTTAAACGCCTTATCAAACTCTATACGAATTTGTCCGAATTTTTCTTCAAACTGGCGGCGCATCCCGGTATCCAGCTCATTGATAATTCCCTGTAAGGTTTCCTCTGCCTGAACTAAATCATCATGCTGCGTCTTCATAAAAGTGTGACGCTCCGACAGCTCTTTGTATTCCTCAATGGCATTGACATTGACATTTCCCAACTGCCTGATTTCACTTCTCATATTGGAAATTGCGTCCTTTATCTCTGCTCTTTCCTGCAATTCATCCGGCATATCAATCAGCGCCTGACTATATGTAATCTCATATTCTTCCCACATATAGTTTACCTGCGTCTCCTGATTTTCTTCCAGCTTTTCCTTCTGCCCCAGCAAACGATAGCTTTCCTTATCCAACAAATTCATCCTTGCAGACAATTCATCTCTTTTTGAAAAAAATGCCTTATGCTCCTGTGTCATCTTTTCTTTTTTCAAAAGAGCTTCCTGCAATTTTTCTCTATCTTCTTCTTCCTCTTTTGCCGCAAGTTCGATTTCCTGACGAATTTTTACAATTTCCGTTTCTTTTTTCAAGGCCTCCTCTTTGCCTTCTTCCATTCCTGCAAAAAGAGCTTCTTTCTGATTGGTAAGACTTTCCAGTTCTTCCTTAATACGTCTTAGATTTTCCTGAATAAAGCCTTTTCTGGAAGTAATACCTGCTCCCTCCAACTGACTCTTTTCCAGTTCCTTGGAAATATCCGTTTCTTGCTTTTTCCTGCTTTCCAATTCTTCCTGCTTTTCATTGATAGATTTTTCCAATGCACTTTCCTGACTGGCGCTGGCTTCCATTTCTAATTGGATGGATTGGCTGTTTTCCTCAATTTCTTTCGTTTGCTTTTCAAGCTCTGCATTTTCTCTTTTTAAATTCTCATATCCCTGCTTAATCTCTGCTCTTTTATCTGACATGGAATTCAAATTCATCTGCACGGTATTTTCCTGAATATACTGCTCTTGAAGACTTTCCTGTATACGGCCAGCCTCATCACGGAAGTGGTTTCGCTTATTGCGGTGTTCTTCCAATGCTGCCTGTAATTTTTCGATATTTAATTTTAATTTTTCTACATTTTCATGAAGCTCATCGATTTCTCTTCGTCTTCCCAGAAGATTGCTGTTATTCTTAAAAGCACCACCGGTCAGAGAACCGCCGGGATTTAAGGACTCCCCTTCTATGGTAACCATACGAATAGTATACTGATATTTCTTTGCAATGGCAATTCCATGATCAATGTGGTCTACTACCAAAGTTCTTCCCAGAAGATAATTCGCCAATCCTTCATACTCTGCCTCTACCTGAACCAAATCGCTGGCAACACCGATTACCCCCGGCTCTTTTAAGGCTGCCGGATTATTGAAGGTCTTTTTATTCTTCATACTGGTAAGAGGAAGGAAGGTAGCACGCCCATACTTGTTCTTCTTCAGGAATTCAATCATTCCCTTGGCTGTATTCTCATTATCTGTAACAACATTCTGAATACTGCCTCCCAAAGCCGTTTCAATGGCTGTCTCATAATTTTTTTCTACTTTTAAAAGGTCTGCCACAACGCCCTTAATTCCGGAAACATTTTTTTTCTGCTCCATAACACGGCGAATACTGTTTCCATAGCCGTCATAACGCTCCGTAATATTCTTCAAAGACTCCAGTCTGGAAGCTTCTCTGTGATAAGCTGTCTTTTCATTTTCCAACTGCTGTGTCGCTCTTGAAATTTCTGCCTGATATTTTTTAATCTGGTCTTCACAGCGGTTTCCCTGACGAATAAGCTTTTCAATGGTTTCTTCAATTTCCTGCTTCTGCGTTTTATACTGTTCCTCGGAAGCATCTAACTGTGCAACTTCACTTCGCAAGGTCAAATTTCTCTGATTTAAAGCAACCTTCCGAATAGAAATCTGCTCCATCATGGTGTCATAACGCTGTAATTTTCCTTTGATAGAAGCCCTCTGATTTAAAATTTCAATAATTTCGTTTTTACCGCTTTCAATGGCTTCTTCTAAATTATGAATTTCAATGGCAATTTCCTTAAACGCTTCCTGTGCCTGAGACTGAACCCTTGAAAATTCCGCTGCTTTTTCCTCTAATTGGGACTGTTCTTCCAGATATCCCTGTTCTTCTTTTTTTCTCTTGTCAATATCTGCGTCTAAAGCAACCGCTCTTTCCTGATACTGGGTTTCATTTTGCTTTGCAGAATGAATTTGCTCCTGCAACAGGTGAATTTGGTTTTCCAGATTTTGTTTTTCTAAGGTTTTCTGTGTAGACTGCTCTCTGGATTTCTGGATTTCTGTTTCCAGAATTTCCAGCTCTTTTTCCAAATTTTCATACTCTGTTTTCGTCACATCAAAGCTTTTACAGGTTTCTTCCAAGTCCGACTGGGCAATCTCGTATTTTTCTTCCACAGCCTTTAACTGCTCCCGAATTCTTGCCATTTCCACCAGAAACATCTGAATATCAAGCTGCTTTAAGGCTTCCTTTTTCTTCAGATATACCTTGGCTGTCTCTGCCTGCTTCTCCAAAGGCGCTAACTGTCTCGTAAGCTCGGATAAAATATCATTGACACGGGTAAGGTTTTGCTGTTCTTCCTCCAGCTTTTTAATGGCTGTATTCTTTCTTCTTTTAAACTTTACAATTCCGGCTGCCTCGTCAAAAAGCTCACGTCTTTCCTCCGGTTTTCCGCTTAATATTTTATCAATCTGTCCCTGCCCGATAATGGAATAGCCTTCTTTTCCAATACCTGTATCGTAGAAAAGCTCATTTACATCTTTTAAGCGGCAGGAGGTTCCGTTTAAAAGATATTCACTTTCCCCTGAGCGGTACAGTCTTCTGGCAATGGTAACCTCCTGATAATCAATGGGTAATTTGTGGTCGCTGTTATCCAGTGTAATCGCCACATAGGCAAAGCCCAGCGGTTTTCTTGTCTCTGTCCCTGAGAAAATAACATCCTGCATGTTACCCCCTCGAAGCTGTTTGGCGCTTTGCTCACCTAAAACCCAACGCACTGCATCGCCTACATTACTTTTTCCGCTTCCGTTTGGGCCTACAATTCCCGTAATTCCGTTATGAAATTCAAACGTAATCTTATTGGCAAAAGACTTAAATCCCTGCACCTCAATACTCTTTAAATACATAAGTCTCCCTTTTCATCTCTCAGCTTTTTAATGGCGCAGTAAGCTGCCTGCTGCTCTGCCGCCTTCTTTGTATGTCCGCAGCCCTCTCCCAGTTTTTTGTCACCCAGAAGTGCTTCCACATAAAAGGACTTATTGTGATCCGGTCCTTCTTCCTTTACCAATACATATTTTACATCATCTTCATACTGTGCCTGTACAATTTCCTGAAGTGTAGTCTTGCTATCATAAAAGAGCTGCTTGTTCTCAATGTCATTTAAGATATATTTGTGAACAAACTCTTTTGCATTAGCAAAACCGCCGTCCAGATAAATTGCACCTATCAGCGCTTCCATTGCGTCTGAAATAATAGAATTTCTGTTTCTTCCACCTGTCGCTTCCTCTCCTTTGCCTAAAAGCAAATAGTCTCCCAAGGAAATTTCCTTTGCACAAAGGGCAAGAGTAGGCTCACATACAATACTGGCACGCTTTTTTGTCAGCTTCCCTTCCGGTAAATCTGCATATTGATAAAACAAAAATTCACTGGAGGTCAGCTCTAATACAGCGTCTCCTAAAAATTCCAGTCTTTCATTATTTCCTTTATAAGCAATATGGTGTTCGTTTGCATAAGAGCTGTGAGTCAGTGCATTGACTAAGAGGTCAAAGTTCTCAAATTCGTATCCGATTTTCTTCTCCAGCTCTAAAAATTTCTTTGAATTTTTCATATCTGCTCCTTTATTCTCTCTTTATGATACAAAAATGTCCTCCCTTTATCAGAATACTTCTGATTTTGTGGGAAGACATTTCGTTTTTATCCGATTAAACGCTTAATCTGTTCTACTGCATCTCCGACAGAAACAATTTGCTCCACTTCTTCTGTTGGGATTTCAATATCAAATTCTTCCTCGATACCCATCACAATTTGGAAAATATCCAGAGAGTCTGCACCCAAATCATCTACAAATGTGGTGTCCCAAGTCACTTCTTCTGTATCCACATTTAAAACCTCTGCTATTATCTTCTGTAATTTTTCCAATTCCATGATATATCCTCCTAAATCTCCTCTTTTTTCTCTTGTACAGCAACCAGATTTTCACCTATACGCTGGCTGATATGCTGTTCTTTAAATGAAATGCACTGAATAATGGCATTTTTAAATTCTGTTTCTTTTGAATTGCCATGGCACTTCACTACCAGACCTTTTAAGCCTAAAAGCGGTGCACCGCCATACTGACTGGCATCAAAAGATTTCAGCGTTTTTTTCATGGCAGGCTTTACAAGCAGCGCTCCCATTTTACTGCGAAAGCTGGACATCATGCTTCCTTTGATTTTAGATATCAAAGTAGCCCCCAGACCTTCATACAGCTTTAGAATTACATTTCCCACAAAAGCCTCCGATACAATAACATCTGCTGCTCCTGCCGGAATTTCTCTTGCCTCAATGCTGCCGATAAAGTTAATGTCCTTACACTCCTTTAACAGAGGATAGGTCTCTTTTACCAGAGCATTTCCCTTTTCTTCTTCTACACCGATGTTTACAATTCCCACTCTGGGATTTTTTAAACCCATAACATGCTCCATGTAAATAGAACCCATGCGGGCAAACTGTACCAAATGAGAAGCTCTTGCATCTACATTTGCTCCACAGTCAATAAGTAAAGATACTCCGTCTTTCGTTGGGATAAGGGGAGCTAAAGGCGCTCTTTCCACACCTTTAATTCTTCCTACGATTGTAGTACCTCCAACCAATATCGCTCCTGAGCTTCCCGCAGATACAAAAGCATCTGCCTCGCCCTGTCGTACCAGCTTCATTCCTACTACAATGGAGGAATTTTTCTTTCCACGAATAGCGGCTACCGGCGGTTCTCCTGTTTCAATAACCTCGCTTGCTCCTACAATGTGAATTCGCTCTTTTGGGTAGGTACAGGATGATAATTCTTTTTCCAGAATTTCCTGTTTTCCCACTAAAAATACTTCCACATTTTCCTTTTCTTTTACAGCAGCTACCGCACCTTTAATTGCTTCGGAAGGAGCATAATCACCGCCCATGGCATCTACTGCCACTTTTGTCATTTCTTCCATGTTGTGCCTCCTGTTATATCTAACATGATTTTACTAAACATCTATAAAAAATGCAAGGACTCTCCTAAGAGAATCCTTGAAAACATCATAATTTTAAATTATTCTGTCGGCTGCTCCTCCGGTGGTGTAGTTTCCTCTGTTGTTTCGCTTCCTTCGGCTGCCGCTCCCTCTGCTGCTTCGCCTGAAGCCGCTGCATCCTCTGTCGGTGCTTCTTCCGGAGTTGTTTCTTCTGTCGGCGCTTCTTCCGGAGCTGCTTCTGATACGATTACTTCCATAGTTTCACTGGTCAGTCTGTTTGTAGAGCTTCCAATGGTATTGATGGCAACCACATAATAATAGACAGTTCCTACTTCATCAGTAGGCGGTGTAAAGGTACTGGAGGTTTCTCCCTCAATCACTGTGCCGCCGCCGTTTGTATTGGTCAAGCTCTTATACCACTGATAGGAAATTGTTCCATTGTCGGAAGCTGTTGCTTCTACCTGCAATGGTTCTGCTTCCGTATCCTTTGTATAAGTAACAGAACCGCTTAAATTTGTTGTCCACTGTGGTTTTTCTACCGGTACTTCCGGCTCTGCCTCCTTTTTCTCCGTCTCTTTGCTTTCTTCTTTCTTTGAGTCAGATTTTTCTAATACTTTATCAAATATCTTTTCAGCTTTACAACCGGTCATAGGAAGTGCCATACATCCAATCGTTAAGACAACCATTCCTTTTTTCAGCCATTTGTTCTTCACTGTTTCTTCCTCCTTAGACAAATAACTCTCTGCGTCTCCTATATTAACTTATTTTTTCTAAAACCGCAAGTTTTTCTTTCTAAATATTACATAAATATTACATTTTTTCATCTGCTTCAGCTTCTTTCAAAAGCTTCTGCACATCTTCACACTCTTTTAAAAAAGACGCCTCCTCATCCTCGCATAGCTCTTGAATAAGCGCTTTTCTTAATTTCAATCCAAATCCCTTTTCCGTCTTTTTTGTTTTAATATGACGATACAAAGGAGATTAATTGATTTCCCAGTTCTTCGTCAAAGCTTTCATCATAGGAAACAGTATTTTCAAGCATTTGACTCTGTCTTTTTGGGCAAGGTATAGCTGAAAATGCGCTGCATAAGAATAATATTCCCACAAATCAAATAATTTTGCCGCCTGCTTTGACACCTCTGCGAAATATTCTGCGTCTTCTTTTCTTTCTTGTTTTAATGCAATCTCCATCAGCATCAATAAAACACTCTGAATTTCTGTAATGGATGAAAATAGTTTTTCTTCCTCCAGCTTTGCAGCTTCTTCTAATTTTCCACGGGAAAGAAAAAGATTTATCTGTAATTGTTTCTTGTCCACAGAAGTTTTCTCCGGCAGAGATTGCAGCATTTCTTCTGCTTTTTCATATTCTTTTCGCTGAATATACTTGGAAATCAACATGGACTGAGCATAATTTTTCTCATTCTGATTAGGACTGTTCAATACCCGATGATATAGGGCTTCAATTTCTTTTTTATGTATTTTTAAGTCTTTTTTCCCTTCCTTGCTGTACATCCCTGCTCCCTCTAAAAACATCGCCACATTTAGAAGCAGCGGATAGCATACCGGATATTCTCTGATTTTTTCCATAGCAATTTCATAAACCTTTAAAAAGCCTTCTTTTTCCAGCAGCTCTGATAGAGTGTTTAAAAAAATTGCAATTTCTTGCTCCGTCAGTTCCTCTTTAAAGGATAATAACGTGTTTAAATCCGTTTCTAAAATTCTTGCCAATGCAGGTAAAGTGGTGATGTCGGGATAAGAAGTTCCAGTTTCCCTTAGTTAAAAATATGCTCCCTCATTATCAGTCTACTTTTCCAATAAATCGGTAGTATATCTCTATTTCCTGT
>OLNG01000165.1_pt1 | contig 69549 bp, 118 predicted proteins | sample 1643091 | NCBI WGS metagenome assembly OLNG01 (sample SAMEA3136661, study PRJEB25190) | human gut metagenome | biome: human gut; feature: human-associated habitat; material: faeces | place: Austria | collected 2013 | reverse complement strand
ATCTATTTTATATTTGGGGCAATATTTTCAAGCTAATTGGTGTTGCCCTATAACATAGTAAAAATCTCGATCGACTACATTATAATAGAACTACACGACTTTAGCAAGTGAAAATTTCAACGACTTCTTATTTATTCTTATCTGTGCTGCCAAATCCACCATTACGAGATGTTTCTACACGATCATCTTCTGTAATTCCATACTCCATAAAAATTCCTTGAGCAAAAGCATCACCTAGATTAATATGTACTGATTTATCACCTCTATTGACAAGCTTAACAAAGATATGCCCTTCGTTATTGCTAAAGTAATAATCTGCATCCACCACACCAATTGTATTTGCTAGACAGATTTGATATTTAAATCCAAGTCCACTTCTAGGATAAATCATAAGTACCCAATTTGTATTCATTCTGCAACGGATTCCAGTTGGAATTTTAATAGTTTCGCCAGGGTTAAGTGTAAATGTCAGAGGACTTACAAAGTCATATCCTGCACTAAATTTTGTTGCTCTTGTTGGAAGATTAATTGCTTCATAAATACTTTCAATTTCTCTCTTAGTTGCTGTATCAAGTTCTGGTACATTAAATGTATCAATCCAATCTTTTTCAAACTGTCCGTATGTAACTTTTTCAAATTTTGCTACTCTCTTTGCCATATTAGTAATCTCCTTTGTGTATGTAATTAATATTCCTCATAGTATGTTTCTCCACTTACTTGTGGATATTTTTGTTCTGCATTATGAATCCTTTTAAGAGCAATTTTACGATCCTCAAAAACATTTTCATCAATCTCATTGAAACTTATGAGATAAGCACGTTTATCTTTTTTGTCTACTCCACAGAACCAATTATCCATAACTGTTCTAACTTTTAATTCGCACAAATCATATGTACCTGTGTTCGGGAACACTCTTGTATAATAAACAACGCTACCGTTTTCAATAGTTTTCATCTTCAATTTCCTCAAAGATATCTTTCATATTGCTCATGAGCTTGTTATATGCTTTAACTACTTTTTTATAAAGATTGTTATTACCTCTATCATCTGGATTATAGAATGAAGCAAATACTGTTCCATTAGCATAATTCACGTTGATAGATACAAAATTATCTTCTTTATCTACTGATAAATGTAGTATGATTTCTTCTTTATAAAGAGGTTTGTCTAACAAGTAATAACCGTATGAACTTTTAAAGTTATTTGCTAAAAAATCTCTTTCTCTCACAAAGGATTTTATATGATAATTTTTTGGCTCAACCATAGTTTATTTTCTCCTTTAAGGTGTGGGAATCGGTTAAGACTCCCACAGAATAATTTTATTTTGTTTTAATGTTTCTTGTACATTAATAACTCTCTGATTAGATGAACCTCTCCAATGTAATGATACATCTCTGAGTTCATCGACATATCTTCCATCTATAAGTACATCACATTTACTAACTAATTCTTTACGTGCTTTTATGATATAATCTCGTTCAAAATTTAAATCATCAGTTACAATAGGGTACATAATCTGTTCCCATGTATATCCTGTGTATAACCAGATATTTTTAGTGGGATATGAAACTCGAATTTCATCCACGATTTTCAGAACATTTTGTACATTTTCAGGATGTAAAGGCTCTCCTCCAAGTATACTTACCCTCTGAATAAAAGGTTTTTCAACTAATTTTAAGAATTGATTTTTTGTTTTTTCATTCCATTCTTGTCCTTTTGAAAAATTCCATGTTTCTGAATTGAAACAATTTTTACAATGGAAATCGCATCCTTGTACGAAGAGGGAAACTCCTATTCCCTCTCCGTTAGAAATATCCATTGATCTCATTTGAGCATAATTCATTTAATTTACCTCATTTTTATGATCGTCAAGATGTACATATCTTTCAGCAATTTCTTCGGTTCTTCCTTTATTCCAGAAGTTACTTCCAATATAACCGCATGTACGTCTTGCAACATTCATTTTATTTTTATCTCTGTTTCCACAATTAGGACACTCCCAAATTAATTCATTATTTTCATCTACGATTTTAATTTCACCATCGTAACCACAAACTTGACAGTAATCAGATTTGGTATTTAATTCGGCATACATAATATTATTATAAATAAATTGCATTACTTCTAATACTGCATTAATATTATGTGTTAAATCGGCACATTCAATATAACTAATCGCACCACCAGGACTTAATTTTTGGAATTTACTTTCGATTAAAAGTTTTGTGAATGGATCAATTTTTTCAAAAACTGGAACATGATAAGAATTAGTGATATAATCTCTATCGGTAATTCCTTTTACTATTCCAAAACGTTTCTTTAAACATTTTGCAAATTTGTATGTAGTTGATTCAATAGGAGAACCGTATAAACTATAATCAATATTTTCTTCATTCTTCCATCTATTGCATTTATCATTTAATGCTTGCATAACTTCAAGACCAAATTTTTCTCCTTTATCACCGTCAGTATGAGAATTTCCAGTCATATATTTCACACATTCATACAAACCTGCATAACCTAAAGATAAAGTAGAATATCCATTATGAAGAAGTTTGTCAATGGTTTCACCTTTGTCTAATCTTGCTAACGCACCATATCTCCAAAGAATAGGTGCTACATCTGATAATGTTCCTTCAAGTCTTTTATGTCTAATTTGCAATGCTTTATGACAAAGTTCTATTCTTTCGTCAAAGATTGTCCAGAATGTTTCAATATCACCATTTGAAGATAATGCAATATCTGGTAAATTAATTGTAACGACACCTTGATTAAACCTGCCATAATATTTTGGTTCTCCATTTGCATCTACATATGGAGTTAAAAAACTGCGACAATTATGACTATAAATGCCACTGACTTCAAAATGATCGCTATCTGTTGTTACATCATAGCTAAAATCTTTTTTACCAGTAATTTTTTCGACTGATAAAATATTTGCTTTGTAGTATCTGTAATCTGTTAAATTATCAATATAATTATCTACTTTTTTCTTAGAGATGATATATGTTAATAGTTCTTCAGATGGAGCAAATTCAACTCTATATCTAATAGCATTTGGATTTTTTTTAGAATAATGATTTTGATAAATAGCAGATGGCATATCTAGTGATTTAGCTAACGCTGCTTGTTGTAATGCAAGTTCTTTATTTGTTGAACCAATCTGCACAACTGAACCGCCATGTGTTGTTGGGTTAATATATCCATCTGCGTCAATCATTCCTGCCAAAAAATTTAATTTCGCTACATAATCCCAAGAAAATACTTCATTTGGGATATGTCTTCTAGCTTTTGTAAGTCCTTCAAATTTAGTAGATAAATAATCAATAATATCTATAACGTTTCCTTCGGAGCAAAGATCTTTATATTTACCTTTAACCCCTCTATGTCTTTCAACTGTTTTTACGTTGGAATTAAAACATTGTTTCATACGAATTTTATATGTCTCTTCAATGTCATTTTCACTCTCAAATGCAATCGAAGAAGTTACATGGCTATCATAACATCCATCACATAGAATAAATCCTAACAGCCAAGCTTTATCTGGATTAAATAATTTTGTTTCTTCATAATATTGATCTGGATTAATTTGAATGATATCCTCAACTGTTAATTCATCAGCTCTTTTTCTTCCATTGTTCGTATGGAATGGATGATCAGGCGTGCAAATTAGTGAACGTCCATGCGATAATTTTACATTAAGCCATTCGTCTGAAAGATTACGAATTACTCTTTGTACGTTTACGAATCCTTTTTCTGTATCATAAATTTTAACGTTTGTAACGTCCATATATAGATTATTTACAGAATCTTTATATTGTTCTTTTACAGGATAATAGTCTGCTAATCTATCCCACATGCGTTTAAATGATTCAACATATAAGTTATTGTCATATTTATATGTAATAACTTCACCACCATCTACACATCCCATACATGGATAGCAATTTCCATTTCCATTCTTATCAATTTTATATTCCAACATTTTCTTTTCTGAAATATAATCCGGAACCATTCTTTTTGCCGTACACTGTGCAGCTAGTTTAGTCAAATACCAATATTTATCACCATCATGAATATTATCATCTTCAAGTACATATAAAAGTTTTGGAAATGCAGGAGTAATCCAAACACCTTGTTCATTTTTTACGCCTTGAATACGTTGCTTTAATACTTCCTCAATGATTAATGCTAAATCTGCTTTAGTCTGTTCATCTTTTACTTCATTCAAATACATATTAACTGATAAAAAAGGAGCTTGTCCATTCGTTGTAAGTAATGTCACTACCTGATATTGAATAGTTTGAACACCTTTTTTAACTTCTTCTTTTAATCTTTTTTCAATAATATTTTTAATTACTTTTTTTTCATCAATATAAGTTTCCGTTACTAAAGAAAACTCTTCTTCTACTTGTTTTTGAATTTTCTTTCTACTTACATCTACAAATGGTGCTAAATGCGAAAGTGTAATAGTTTGTCCACCATACTGACTTGATGCTACTTGTGCAATAATCTGTGTCGCAATATTACACGCTGTTGAAAAGCTATGTGGTTTTTCAATTAAAGTTCCACTAATAACAGTTCCATTTTGCAACATATCTTCGAGATTAATAAGATCGCAATTATGTAGTGTTTTCTGACCAAAGTAATCAATATCATGAAAATGGATAATTCCTTCATCGTGAGCTTGAACAATCTCAGGAGTTAAAAGATAGCGTCTACTCATATCTTTACTAACAATTCCTGCCATATAATCTCTTTGAGTTGTTACAAGTTTTTCATCTTTATTGGAATTTTCATTCATCCAATATTCACTTGTTCCAGTAAGAAGCTCTTCAATTTCCTCATCCGTTGTATTAATATTATCTCTTTGAAATTCTCTAATCCTTCTATATCCTTCATATGATTTTGCTGTAAGTCTTTGCTTTTTAGAAATTAATTTATCATATACTATAGATTCAATATCAGAGATATCAATCTCATTTAGTTTTTTTTCGATGCAATATTCTTCGATTTCATCTGCAATATCATCTGCAATCTTAGGTTTAATAATACCAGATCCGTTTTTCATTGCTTTTAATATAGCATTTGAAATTTTGGTTTTATTAAACGGTACAATACTACAATCTCTCTTGATTACCTTAATCATTCCTTATCTCCTTTATCCTTATTAAATTTTTCATTAAATAATCTTCTTTCAACTTCATCTGCATCTTTACTTGAAGTCATAAGACACAGACACACATATGCAACTACAAGTACACATATGATAACAAATAACGCAATTACAGTAATTGCCACACTCATATAGCACCACCTCACATGTCTTTGATTTTCACTTTTAGCTTCTCCAAAAGCTGATATTTATGTAGCGTATAACACATTGGATCTTTAATGATCTTTTGTGTTTGCTTTTCACAAATTAATTCAATAAGAATTTTTCTTTCATCATCAGAAAAAATATGTGTTGTTTGAATAGTATCAGCATTTACACCTAAAATTTCTCTATCTTTCATCTTCTTATCTCTCCTGTTCCACCATTACGACACTTTAAACATAGATGTGACGTTGCCGCTTCGGTGTAATTCTTTCTTCGTGTAATCATATCTATTACATATTCTTTCCCCTCAATTTCTACGGTGATAAAATCATCCATTTCTCTCCGTAGCTCTCTAATTAGTTCTCCGCTACTTATAATCACTTCTTCAAATTTCCATCCTTTCTTCTAACAAATATTGTTGAATTTCGTACCAATTATTCATTCTTTTACCTGTCCATTCTTTATTCCAACTATATATCTCCCCAAAGCAAATATTTTCTTTTGCGTTTGATGTAATAAGATTTTTTGCACTATCATCAATGAATAAACCATCACTCATATCTATATGTGCTTTGTCAGAGTATTCTTTAAGATTTACACCAATAAATTCTGCAAATGGAAACCATTCTTTAATATATGATTCTTTCTGTTTAAGATTTGGTGAATATCCATGAGAAACAATCTTGATAGTGTAATATTGAGATAATTTCTTAACCGCCCATTGCGCCCATTGCATAAATTTCAATTTTTCAAAGAATCTAGGCTGATTGAAATATAAATCAATATATCCAGGTGGCGCACAATTACATTCTTCAAACCCCCAAGTATCAATATCCCACCATCTTATATAATTAAAATTTTTATAATACTTAAAATCCTCATTATACAAATCAACAATAGATTCAATTGTATTAACCAATGTTCCATCAAAATCAATATAAAGAGTTTTAATATCAGTTCTCATCTGTGATACCTCGTTTAGATTTATCCTTTTTGATAACATTCTCCATTTTTTTAATGGATTCTTCGATATTCCCATCGTTTAACACAAAATAATCAATCAGATTAGACTTTTCAAATGTTATAAATTCTTCACTTTCTTTTTTATAATTAGCTTCCCATGTAGAAAAATCTCCACGTTTCTTTGCTCTTTTTCGCAATTCGCTGAATGGAACATTAACCATAATAGTAACTAAATGAACATCCATTCCTTTTGTTTTAAGCTTTAATTCATAATATCCAGTGGGATTGATAATGTAGAAATCATTATCTAAGAGTTGTTGTTTAGTTGCAAAGCTGCAATAACCTACACGCTCCGTATAAGCAATCATATCATTACGATATTTTTCTACTTCATTGGAAGAGATAAATATATGATCACAATTCTCATCTGTTTCGTTCTCTCTTCTTTGTCGAGTAGTATACGATTTTAAGACTTTCATATTAAGATTATTCGCTGCTTTTTGGGTAATGGTTGATTTACCCGAAGATGTTCTTCCTAATACACAATATACCGTATGTATAATAATCACACTCCTATTCTTCTGTATAATCGGTTGCAATCATTCCAAAACAAATTTTATACATCTTTTTCTGAAACCAATTTAGATGTTTGTCTACTTTAATTGTCAATGTGTATTTATCACTACCTAATTATAATAAAGTTCCATTTTTTATTTTTGATGGTGGTTCAATAGTTCCAATCATATTTATACTCCCAATTCAAGTTTAAGTTGTGGTTTAATCGGATTATAATTTTCAAGGGAAAAATCTTCGATTGAGAAATCATAGAAATTATCAGACTTAGGATTAAAATTCATTTTGACTGGTTCAAATTCATAATCATAATGTCCATTAGATACATTAGATATAGAAATCTTGAGTTTTTGTGTATTTGATCTATTAATCAGTTCTTTTGCTGGATCAACATGGCGTGTATAAATCTGCTCATTGGCTACGAAGTGTGTAAATTTACCTGGCTTATATCCAGTTGCTTTTGCAATCATCATCTGTAAACAAGCATACTGTACTTCATTAACTCCACCTGCTCCACTAGCAGTAATCATATCTCCACTTCTCTGAATAAGACACATATCAAGATATTCACATCTTACATTCCAGATAGTAAGAAATGCACATGGCGCAAGTCCGTCAGTTTCTCTCAGATCATTTTCTTGCCATAGCGATACGATTTTTCTTCTTCCATATGGATTAGTTTTAATATCGTTAATTAGATTATTAATTAGATCATATTTTTTTACAGTATATCCGTATCTATGACCAATTGTTCCGTCACCAATATTCCAGTCATTCCACCATTTTACACCCATATCTTCCATCTCAGAAATTACATTTGTAGGCTTCTGATAAATTGTAAAAATTTCTCTAATTGCACTCTTCCATGCAATAGGACGTAATGTACAAATCGGGAACTCTGTTTGAAGATTATAAGTTCTTACAACATGATTTACAAAATATGTATAGGCAGGTGTGCCATCTTCATATTTAGGACGAGGATTTTCGTCTTTTGTTCCATTTGTGAGAATGTTACGAATATCATTTACAAGTAATAAATCTGCTCTTGTCATACATTATTCCTCCACAATCCATAGTTTAATATCTTCTTTAAATTTGTTACATAAATCTTCATCGTCTGATAAGAAATTTACAACACATTCTTTATTAAGACTTGTGCTTAGAATCCCCATAATAGATTTTGCATCAATTGTGTACCTAGAATATACATAGTCGATATCTGTATCGGTATATTCTCCACATGTAGCAACAAATAATCCTGCGTCATTAATTGTGTTTAGTTTTACTTTAAACTTCATTTTATATCACCACCCTTAATATTTATTCTCCAATTAGCTGCATAAACTGTTCTTCATTGATAATTTGTACATCTAATGATTTTGCTTTCTTATTCTTACTAGAAGAAGATTCAATATCATTATTAATCAATGCAAATGTTTTAGCTGATACAGAACCAGATACTTTTCCTCCATAAGATTCAATAACAGATTTTAGTTCATCTCTATTACTGTATTTCTCCAATGATCCTGTAATAACGAATGTTTTCCCTTGTAAGGTATTTTGAGTATGATTGGATTCATTAGGAATTTTAAATGTAAATTCTTTACTTAATTCAAAAACTTTATCCATGTGTGTTATGGCAAATTTTTGAATATTATTACTTGCAACTACACCGATACCATCTACTTTAAGATTCCAAAAATATCCATATCCACAAGAGAAACAATGATAAAATTCATCAAAGTTATATTTAAAATGTTTAGCAATATCTTTACTTGCACTTTTGCCAATCATGGGTACGGAAAGTGCATAAATAAATCTATCAAGTGTAGTCTCTCTGCTCTTTTCAATAGATTCTAATAATTTATCTACTGATTTCTTACCAAATCCTTCAAGACTATACATTTTACCTTTATAGTCAGATAGATGATAAATACTCTTGATGGAGTTTAACCAACCAAGAGAAATAAATTTCTCAAGTGTAGATTCCGATAATCCATCAATATTCAGTGTATTTCTACTTACCGCATGACAAAGTTTGCCTAATAACTTACCTTGACAATCATCATTCATACACATTAATACTTCCGAATCATTTTCTTTTATAATTTTAGTTTCTCCACCACAAATAGGACATTTATCTGGAATTGTAAAATTATTAGATTTATTAATACTATCGTGTACTTTTGGGATAACTTTATTTGAGCGATATACTCTGATTCTGTCACCGATACCAAGAGATAATTTCTTGATATAAGAAATGTTATATAGTGTAGCTCTGGTTGTAATTGCACCATCTAAATCAATAGGTTTAAAAATTGCTACTGGATTAATCAATCCTGTCTTAGAAGTATTCCATTCAATATCTTTTAGTACAGTTTCATATAACTGATCTTCATATTTATATGCAATAGAATGTCTAAAGAATTTATCTGTTTTCCCTAATGATTCTCCGTAAGAATAATCATCATATGCCATTACTGCACCGTCATATGGAATATTATTTGCATCAGCTAAATCTTTAATTTTTTCAAGTATTCCTTGTAAAGAATCTTTGTCTGGATTTGAATATACAAGCATAGGAACAACTTCAAATCCGCACACTTTTGCACTTTGTAAATCTTCATATACAGATTTATGTCCAAATCCTTTAATAACACGCCATGCAACAAATCTCATATTTCTCTGAGCAGCTTCTTTACTATCTAACAAAAGCAATGAACCAGATACAAGATTTCGAGGATGTTTATATTTCTTGTCTGAATCTTTGATACTTTCATTAATTTTATTAAATGTATCCCATCCAATAATTGTTTCTCCATCAATGATAAGTTCATCATCGTATGGAATTTTCTTTGGAATGTTCTTGATTGTTAATACATTTTGGAGAACATCTGTACCTTCATAGCCATTACCTCTGGTAATAGCACTTACTAATTCTCCATGAATATACTTTAATGTCGTACTAAGGCCATCACATTTCACAGATACAATACACTGTTTATTTCCTGCAAATTGCTTTAAATCATTAATAGATTTTGTCTTGTCAAGTGATAGCATCAAATGATCCAGTTTAACTTCATTCAATTTATCTGATACGGTATATCCAACGTTTTGAGTAGGACTGTTTGGGAAGATGATATTTTCTTGATTTTCCAACATCTGTAATTCTTCATATTTTTTATCCCAGTCATAATCAGACATAATTGGTGTACTTGTGTAATATGCAATAGAAGCATTATTTAGTTCTTCAATCAAACTTTTCATCTTTTCAATGCGTTCATATCTACTTTCTACTCCCATATGCTACGACTCCTTATAAAATGAACTTTTCTTTGCATATTCTTTCAAATATTTTAACATCTCTGATTCTTCTGGAAAGAATGGATCTCGTTTATGTTCAAGTGCAACATAATTTAAAAAGTTCATCATCAACTGACCAAATCGTAAGTCTGGATAACATTGCATCCATACTCTTTCCAATTCTTTCGTAAACACTGATATTCTATTCTTATCTCTCATGTTTTCTCCTATGAAATTTATTCATCATCTACTCTTACAAACTCAAATATGGAGTTTTCAGTTTCTATTGTAATGTATTTTATGATCCCTTCTAAATCATCAATAGTAATATAGTTTTTAACACAACTTGTTTTCAAAAGACCAAACCTCATTGAAGTACCATCAGAATCTCTTATGTATTGAATGATCAGTGGATAACCAATCTCGATATAATCAATATCAAGTTTTACAACTCTACCAATCCGTTGAGGATATCTATCATCTATTCTATCAGTGCCACGTTCACCGCATGTACCACTATGTTTGATACTTGTAATTTTGTATAACATTTTATTCTCCTAATCTTCTATAGGAATCCATTTTTTAACTTTGACTTCTTTAAGTTCTACTTCTGTACATTCAATCTCATTATCATACTCCCAAGGTCTTTCATCCTGACATTCTGTTGCACCTTCTGAATATGTAGTCATATAAAACTTTTCATGATCTTCAAATACAATCTCATGAACTATTGACCATCGAGTAGTGTCTACAATTCTATCAAAAATAGTATTACACCAAGGTAAATCAAGTTCATTTACTAAATAATCTTTGCTAAATACTTTTGTTCTTACCATTATGTTATTCTCCTTCTACAATTCCCCAACCTTTGCAAGTAGGGCATTCACAATATTTTTTGTTAATCTGCGACATAAGCTCTGTTAAAAATTTATCTACTTTATTTTGTAAATCTTGATAATTTTCTCCGATAATAGATGGAGCTTTTACACAATCTTTTCCAAAATCTGTAGATGTTGAATTTTTAAAATCAATAATCGTTTCTGTTTTATGTGAAATCATACGATTAACCCACTTAGGCTTTCTTTTTCTTTTACTGAATAGATTATTATTTGTATCAATTAAAATATTGTATGGATCAGCCAATGCGATTTTCTTTTTTACTTCAAAATGAAAATCATAATCAGATGTGATATCAGCAACATTAGTATCAATATTTGCTTTAACATAATTTCTTATAATCTTTAACATTTCATCACAATCTAGTTTGCAAGGTTTGTCTTGATATGCTTCTTCTGGATATTCAATTTGTGTGAGTAAATCTGTTTTTGCATTATATTTATTGGGAACAAACTCAAAATTTTCTCTTGAGTAAATTTCTTTAATTTCAAATTCAATTGGTTCATATTCTCCTGGAATAGTGTCATACTTATAGTTATATAATCCAATTACTTCATCGTATTCTTCACTTTGTTCCATTTCTTGTGTGATAATCTGTGGCATGAGTTCTGTCGCAGTATATCCTGCTTTCAGTTCATACCTAACATTAATACGTTTATCTTCTTGCTTTGCTGCTACAACTTTAGGAATACTATTAAGTTTAAACCATCTATCTTTATTTGTTTTTTCTGGTACTTCACCATCAAATAGATATCTAGTTAAGTCTGTAACTCCATAGTAATTTTCATTTGCTATGTAGATATAATTTTTACAATTGATCACTTTCAGTTTTAATGGATCTTCTTTACTATACATATTTATTCTCCCACATCATGAAATTCTCTACCATTAAGAATATTAATTAGTGCATTTTTATCTCTTTCTAATGCAAGTGAATAAGAACATTTTGCAATAGAATCTGATTGAGATAATGGTTCTCTTTCTAATTCTTCATGAACCTCTCGTCACTAAAGTGACGAGATTCCTAGTCTATAACACCAACGTGTTAAGTATCCCTAGGCTATTCCCGTAGTTCCTACGGTTCTCATTATCAAACCTTCATTTAGAATATTTATTGCTGCATTTATATCTCTGTTTAATTCTGATTTACAAATTGGACATATCCATTGTCTGATGTCAGTTGATTTCTTACCATCTTTGTGTCCTCAAATGTGACAAATCTGAGAAGATGGATAAAATCTATCTATGATAGACAATTCTTTTCCATACCATTGAGTTTTATATGTAAGCATTCTACAAAATTCTGACCATGAAACATCTCCAACTCTTTTATTACGAATAGCAGAATCTGTTTCTTTCATAGACTTAACATCTAAATTCTCAATGCAGATTACATCGTAATTCTTTACAATATCTGTGGTTAATTTTTGTAAAAAATCTTTACGTTGATTTGAAATATGTTTTTGTAAATTTGCAACTTTAATTCTTGCTTTATCCCAACGATTACTACCAATTGTTTTTCTTGATAATTCACGTTGTAATTTAACAAGTTTATTTTCTGATTTTTCATAAAATCTTGGATTCTCAATTTTCGTTCCATCAGAAAATATTGCAAAATCACAGATTCCTAAGTCAATGCCAATATTTTTATCCGTTTTTGCGAATTGTGAAAACTCTACGTCAGTACAACACAATGAACAATAATAATGTCCATTTGGTTCTTGTGAAATTGTAGCATTCAATATTTTACCTTGTGGAATTTGTTTATTCTTGGTTTTAATCCATCCGATTTTTGGAAGTTTAATTTTTCTGTTATCATATCGGATATTGTTATTTGTGCAACTTGTTCTGTAAGATTTATATCTGTTCTTTTTAGATTTGAATTTTGGATATCCTGAATGTTCCTTAAAGAACTTCTGATATGCCATGTCTAAATCTTTTAAAGATTTCTGCAAAGCGTCTTTATCAGGTTCTTTCAACCATTCCAATTGTTTCTTCAAACTTGTCATATCTTTTGAACACATATTATAAGTTACAGATGTCTTATCTTTTTCATATGATTCTTTTCTCATATTAAGATAATAGTTATATACAAATCTGCAACATCCAAAAGTTTTTTGGATTAACTCCTGTTGTTTCTTTGTTGGATAAATTCTATACTTAAATGCTTTTTCCACAATTTCACCTCTTTTCTTACATACTATATATAGTGTTTATTTCAACCTAAAGCACTATATATAGCATCATTTTGCCATGAAAGAAATTCTGCTTTCATATAATCTTATTCATATCATACTTCTCTCTTATGTAATCACATAACCCATTCATTGTTGTGATAATATATTCATCATCTTTTAAACATGGATGGATGTGACACATATAGGAATTTTTCTTACCATACTTCTTATATTTCTGTATATTAAATGTGATCCATAAGATAGGTACTTTTAGTCATATTATGATTTTCATAATATTGTTCTCCGTTTAATTCCAACAATTGCCTGAGTTATTCCTGCTAATTCTAATTGTCGTACTGATTTTCTAAATACATAATCAATATTCTCTGTTTCTTTTATTGTTCCATCTTCTTTGAGATGTTTGTTAGGAATCCATACATTTTGATTAGTATGATTTATTATGAATCTCTTTGCTTTCATATTTTTGTATTTTCTGGAAATTAAATTAAGTGGAATTCCTTTATAATATTGTGTTTTATAGTTCATGATTACCACTATACTTTCATTTAGTTATCTTCTTTTATTAGATTTATTGTCATCATGCTTCCAGGAGTTTCATAACATGAATCTTCTAAATATGCTATTTTATATTCATAATACGGTTGCAAAGCACTATCTATAATTCTTACCTCAGATAATTCAATTGGTTCTTTTAAGTTTGCTTCGTGTATAATCACATTTACATAAATTTTATCATCATACCCCATTAAGAATAATTGAATTAAATCTGCTAGCATAACATTAGGTTGTAAATCAAGTAAATTATCGAATGTCATATCTTATACTCCTTTAAACTTTATAAAATAAGAATTATCTAATTCTCAAACTTTCTCTCTGTGGTTCTAAATGACACCATTCACAATTAAGTGATCCATCTTGTCCTTCTAGCCCATTTTCCTTTAAATAATCTCTCAGCTTTTCTCCATCAACAGCATCAGGTTGTTTAATTCTATATTCCTCTGGAATATTTTCTACATCAACATCAATTGTGAGTTTACGCTTCCCACCATTTTTCTGAATATTAAATGAGAATAAATCTGTTGTAAATTTCTTCTTTCCAATTGTTCTCATGCACATTTCAAGATTTTGTTTTAACCACTTGATTCTATTTTCATATGTTTTCTTTCTTGCCGTTAATCTATCATTCTCTTTTGAAATCCCATCAATATCAGATTCAAGAGATCGAATAATCTTAGCGTAGTTATCTGCTTTATTTTCGATTTCTCCGTCCAATGCTTCAAGTGTGTCAATGATTGTTTGCTCATCAATTTCCTCATCTTCTAACATATTCATAAGTTCCAGATATTCTCCTGTGAGTTCATAAATACTTGACATATATCAATTCTCCTTTTGTTTTAATCTGTTTGCATTTTCAAGTAACATGTCTTTTAAAAATGTTTGCTTTGTTTTTACTTCTTTTGTTTGAATAGCTTTTACAACAGCATAATTATTTGCAACAAGAATACAATATTTTTTAGCTCTGGTAATTGCAGTATAAAGTAATTCTGAATTGTTCATTATGTAACTGCTATTATCTAATCCAACGATTGTTGAGCAAAAGCCTGAGCCTTGGCATTTATGTGTGGTACACGCATACCCTAACTCAAGATTTTTACAATCTGATTTTGTAAATAATACCTCTCCAACACCAATAAAATCTATTGTACACATTCCATTCTTTTCAATTTCTTTTACAATTCCCATATTTCCATTAAATACAGGTGTTTGATCACCTTCTGAATTAAGACATTTGTAATTATTCTTAGTATTAATTACTTTATCCCCTACACGGATTGTATATTTTTTTGTTTCATCTTTTTTCTTCTCTAAAAAGATTTCGATTTCATTACCATCATTTAATTTGGGGTTGTAAATAGATTGAATTTTAGAATTTAGATTATAACAGGATAATTCTCCACGCAATCTCATAGGAACACACACTTGAACTTCCATAACGTCATGAAATTTTTCTAATTCTATTTGAAAATGTTTTATGATTTTATCTGATATAGATTCTTCATTTCTTTTTCCAGAAATGTCAAACTCCATATCTTTTAATTCTCCAATAACTGTATTTCCTGTATAATCCCCATCAAAGATTTGTTGCTGATTAGCAATTTTGATCGAAGTTGGAATGATACCACTTCTCAAGGCTTGTCTATGTGGTTTACTTAATTTCACTACTGGTAAAACATTACTATCAAGAATATCAGCAAATACTTGACAATTACCAATTGGTGTAAGCTGTTGTACATCACCCATGATAATTACTTTTGCGCCTGTTGGAATTGCTTCAAGCAAGGATAAAAACAATGTACCATTTATCATAGTTGCTTCATCAATCAAAACAATATCAACTGCTAATTTATTATCTTTGTTAAACATAAATTCACCATTTTGATATCCTAAAGCTCTATGAATTGTACTAGCTGGAAGTCCCGTAGCTTCGGTAATTCTTACACTGGCTTTTCCTGATAACGCACAAGCCAAAATACTATACCCACTGTATAATGAACATATTCCATTTGCAGTTGAAGTTTTACCTGATCCTGCTCCACCAGTTAGAGTCATAACATGATTATCCAGGCTAAGTTTAATTGCAGCTCTTTGTTCATCAGTAAACACAAATCCTTGTTCTTCTTCTACCTTTTCTGTAATTGTTTCCCAATTTCCTATATTAAATGATTTAGGAACATAATCATCATGAATACTATCAAGAATACTATCAACTTTATTTGAATCATTTTCTACTACTTTTACAAGTCCAATTTGAAGTCTAAATAATTCATTCATGATATTTTTCTCCAAATCGTAGAATTTTTTTAATGCTATTTTAGAACCATTATCAAGTACAACTACATCCTTATTATCAATCATTTGCTTTGCTGTTGCATTTACTATTTCTTCTGGAACAAAACCTAATGTATCGTATAAAGCTTTCATGAGTTCTTGATAGTTTAAATAACTTTTACCAGCTTCTCCTCGATCGTTCAAATAGTATAATAAAAATCCTTTGATTCTTCTAATGTCATATTGAGTTATTCCAACTTTACAAGCCACTTCATCAGCTTTCTTAAAACCGATTCCGTCAACACGAAGCAAGTCGTATGGGTTATTTTTTACAATATCAATTACTGTATCTGGTGATTTATAAAAATCTACAAGCTTTTTGATAAATGTATGTGTGAATCCTAACTGGCCTAATTCCATATAAATAGAACTATAATCTTTAGATTCCTCATATTCATCAATCATTCTTAAAGCTACTTGATTCCCAATTCCTTTGATTTTCATTAAAGATTTAACATCTCTATTTTCAAGTAATTTAATAACATCATCGTATTCATCAAAAAGTTTTTCTACTAAATTTTCATTCAAAACATTTTTCAAAAACTCTTTTTGTTTATCCTTACTTGAAATATCAATACATTTGCTAATATAAATCAATCCATATGTATCTCCATATATTTCATGAGTTTCTGCTAATTTGCAAAATACTTTATATGTAGTTCCATATTCAAGCGTACATGTTGTTCCTTTTAATTTAATGGTTTCGATTTCATCAATTTTATTATCTATCCATTTCGTTATTCTCATGCTGAATATTGCGAAGTCACCAGATTGTACTTTTTTACTATACTTTGGATAGATAATTCTATCCAAAGCACATTCAAATTTTAAAATTTTCTCTTCCATTAATTGTCCTCACTATCAACAATTAGGGATTTACCCTTTTCATAGTTTCTATATACTATTTCATATTGTGTTATGATATCCAATTCTTTATCTATATCAGCAGCGATTATGTTTTTGCCTTCTTCATCCTTTCCAATAATCTTTTTTGCAAATTCCTTTTTAGAATTTTTAATTTCAATAATATCGCCATCTTGCAAAGGTAGTATTTTAAATATCTTCTTGTCTACCTTTCTATATTGTATTTCTCCATTTTTAATGTTATATATTATTAAATTAGGAGCAATTACGTTTCTTGTATTTAATACAAACCACATATCATTTTTCAGCAATGGATCAATATACCTAACTGAATCAAATTTATTTATTTGCATAGTCATTATTTCGTATGGATTTATATTCTCATTTGGGATAATATCGAAAATTTCTAATAAAGATTTCTCATAATTGATATTGTTATAAGATTTTCCAGATTTAGATATTTCGGAATTAGATATGATAATATTTTTTACATTATTATCTTTTATTTTCTTGTTTAGTGTATTTAGAGTCATTTTATCTTTTCCATTCAGAATCATAAAATAATCTCTAAATGTCAACAGTTTTTTTGTTTTTCCATAGATATTACAACAATCAGCAATTAGGTATTGTTCTAAAACTTTCTTTGTTATTTTTTTCTCTAAACATTTTTTAAGAAATTCATAAAATGTTGAACTCTGATTCATACAATCAAATAATATATATGGAGTTTCATCTATCTTTTCTTCATCTTTAGTTAGGAACATATCAATTCTTTTCTTTGCTTCATTGATATAATATTCTTTATCCAAATACTCAGGAATTGATTTATCGTGTATATCTTCATTATCAATAAACAAATGAGTAGGTGTATTTGCAAACTGTTCATAAGATTTAACACCTTTTTCAATTTTCAGTTTGTAAATAGATCCATCTGATTGTCGTTTACTAGCAAATACTCTATGTACTTTACCTTTTAAAAGTTCTCCATTTATGGATGTAATTTTGTTATCTTTTCCTGATACTCCATTTCCATACCATATTTCTTTGTATTTCGCAGATAGTTTAATAACTTTTTGAAATTTTATGTACTCGTTACATTCGTTGATAGTTTGCTCAACTGGAATATCATATGCTAGATAATTTCTAACAGCATCATTCAAAATTGGCAAATCATTATCAATTGGTTTATTGAATTTAACCATAGCACCTTTACATTCCAATTCCCCATTTTTCTTAACTGCAATGTAGTTATTTACATCTTTTTGAATGAGTTTTGTATATTCATCTATCTCAAACTCCATTTTAAGTCTTTTACCCACTTGATTTGTTATCTCAATCACTTTGTTTTTCATTTCTTCATTTTCACAAAGAACAAAAATACCATCAGTATTAGTTTGTAATAATCTACAATATGGTTCAAGTTTGTCAATCAAATCAAGAATGAACATTTGTCCAAAAATACAAGTAAGATTTGCCATTAGTGGATCATATGATGGATTGTTTCTATCTTTTCCTGCTCCATACACACCATTAATCATAGGTTTAAGAGCTTTATTTTTTGGATTCTTTTCTGATTTTAACTTTAATCTAAAATCTCTCATTTGCTTGAAGTCATCAGGATTTTTAAATTTTCTACTCAACAAACCATATTCAATATCTGTTGTAGGGTACATTGAAGCTACGTCAGCATGTAGAATAATTCCTTCAAATACAGCTTCTTTGTCATCAGCCCCATGACATCCTCCCCATGCAAATACATGGGGAATACCTGCGACTGTACAACATAACTGATTATTATGTTGGTTATCTTCTGACCGAAGATGTTCTTTATACCTCCAATTTTTAGGATTCATATACCATTCTGGAATAAATCTGTATTTATCTGATAATTGAATCGTATCTGGAAGACGAATATCAAATTCATCATCGAGAGTATGTTGATCTACAGCATTAAGAATTTTAGGGGAAACTGCCAATTGAACCTTTGTTTTAGTGAAATATGACATATCAAGTCCATATAATTCAATGATATCCAATTGACCTTCAAAATCATCCCAACAATAATCAAGAACTCTTAATACCTCTATTACATCATGATGATTATAATAGAGTGTTTGTTCTATTTCTTCTTGCGTGAGAGGTCTATCAATATTAAAGTCTACTTCTGTTTCTCTAATATCATCTCCCATAAATGCTTCTAACTGCTTCAATGATTTATCTTTTAAAATGGTATCATAATCATTTAATGGATATTTCTTTGCATTTTTTACAACTTGAAAAGGTTTTTTACCTTCTTTGATAAGTTTATCATTTACATATCCGACATTCATTCCATCCAAGATTCCTTTAAAAATTCCTGTATCATATTGTCGTCCATTGTAAGAAATAAAAATATCATCTTTATATTCATTGTAAAATTCTATTAATTTTGCTCTGTCATTTACTATAACTACTTCTTTATTTCTATCTTCATAATTTATAAATGTAACGCAAAACCAATTGATCTTACTGTATACCTCGAAATCATAACCATGAATTTTACTTTTGTCTATTATATCAATCACCGTCCTTATCCAAATGCAAATCCAGAAATTTTATCACTCTTATAAAACATCCAATCATCAATTAAAACTTGTGCCGATTTTGTTTTATAATCAATTGAAAATCTACCAACAATATCAAATTCAACATTATCTCCAATATCTATAATTTCTTTATATTGTGCCGCTAAAGAACTTCCTTTGGTTTGTTTTATGAACTTAATGTTGTGATATGTAAATTCGATTCTATTTTGTTTAGAACCCAATAGATACAAATTGTATTTATTACATGGAATATTTTTGATAAGAAATATCGGCTCGCTAATCGTGCTACCCCAAATGTAATCGTATTTCGCTACATTTTTGATAATCTGATCATGAATTTGATTTGATTCATAGACATTATAGACATGATATGTAGGTTCATTAATACTTTTCATAGTTGATAATAATTCAAATAATTTATTTGTATTATCAACACTTATTTCACAACCAAATGCTCCTGAATGACCTTCTACTTTATTAAATAAACCTGTATTTTTACACCATTCATTAAAATCTAGTATTTCACATTTGTCGCTTCCTCTTCCACTTCCTCTACATATATCACCTTTTCTTCTCATTAATAAACATGGACGTTGATATTGGTCAGCAAGTCTATTAGCAATTAAACCAGTAGAATTACTATCAACATCATCTTTTGCATTACATACTAAAATTGGAAATTTATCAAGATTGTATTTTGATATTTCTTCCGATAATACCGCAGCACTTTCTTCTGTTTGTTTTTTCTGTTTGCGATTATTTGACTGACATGCTTTTAACACATAGTCTTGAATTGACATATTTACAATTCCTTGACCTCTAACTTTTCTATCAAGAAATTCATTAGAATTACATAACGCTTCAAACATATAACATTTATCTTGATAATCTCCAAGTCTAATCATCGAATTGATTAAAGGACACACATAGAAACCAATACCATTAATTGTAACGTTATTATTCATTGAATACATTTGAACTTCTACAAATGTACTAATCAATTTATTTTTATTAGTATGATTTCTAATCTCTTCAAGACCTTTTAATATTAAATATCGTGTTTGAAGATTTAAAACATCAGCTCTATCGCCAATCATACCAAGAGCCACTAAATCCAAATAATCATCAGCGTAATTTACTTTATAGTATTTATCTAATAGTTTTGTAAATTTGTATGTAATTCCAACTCCTGTCATAGCTTTATCTGTAATATTTTTTGATGATTGATTATTAATTACAATTGCAGGATTTCCAGATGTATCAATTGAATGATGATCAAGAATAATCACATCTTTACCAGAGTCAATTAATCGCTTACATTCATTCCAATCACCGCTACCAGCATCAGGAATAATAACTAAATCTGAATTATCTGAACACATAGAATCTATAAATTCAGATAATCCATGTACTTTACCACTGTGAATAAAACATCTAATTTCTATTGATGGATTTATTCTTTTGGTATATTGATATATATTTGCACCAGATGTATATCCATCAACATCACAGTCAACAAGTAAATCAATTGTATGATTCTGCGACACATGCTGTACATATACATCTCTTGCTTTTTTTATATTGTCAAATAATTCTTCACTCTCAACATGTTTAATGGTTGGATGTAAAAATGAATCAATATCTTCAATACCTTTTAATGTTAAAATATCATTTAATTCATATCCAAACCTCACATGTCCAAGTACATCATATTTAAAACTCACTCTGCACCACCTTAATTATTGATTTGTTCCTACATATATTTTATTCTCCATAAGTTTCAACAAAGTTTCTTTACCTCTATCTGTTGGAGAATCTTTATAACCTAACAAATTTGTACTATCCCATAGTACAGATACTGAAACAAATGGACTTAATTTATCTATGATTTTATCTTTTATGTGTTGTGACCAGTTTTTACATTCATCTGAATCAAGAGTTTGATATTGTTTATCCAATGCAATAATAACTTCTCTAACTCCCAACATAAGAATCATTCCTTTTTGATAATCAGTTAAATTACTTCCACATAAAGCAACTGTAAAATTATCTTCACCAAACATAGTATCAGTTTGAAATACTGATTTTTCAGCTTCTACAAGCATTATCTTTCTCTTTTTTTGAATTGCATTTATATTATGATTTAAACCAAATAAATTCAATCCAAGAGAATGATTATAAAATTTATTTCCAATTTTAAACGGCGCATATTTACCAAATAATTCAATATCATCAGGAAGTAACGCTCTTGATCTTACACCAACTAAATTATTGTTCATATCGTAATGAGGTATGATAATTTTTTGTTGCCATGTTGAATAAAGAATATTGTACTTTTTCATTGTTTCTACAGAAATTCCTTCTTCTATCCATGATTGACAATAAAAGTGCTGAAATATATTAAGAATGTTTTTATCGTAAGGAACTAATATTTTATCTTTGGGTTTTGCCTTTTTATTTTTCTTATATTTTTTGATAAACTCCCAATCAGAAATTTGTTCCTGTTTACCAAATCCATACACATGATTGTCAAGATTTAATTTTACAGAAATCCAATTGATAGCTTTTTGAAATTCTTCTTGTTCATATCCTTTATATCCCATGACTACGCCAATAATATCTAATTGACCGCATTCTGTATAACAATGAAATGACATAGAATCTTTATAAAAATATAATTTAGGCTTAGCTCCATGATGACATATTGTATCTGTAATCCACATATCATCATCTTCGTAATAAAAAGTAGCTCCCATTAATTCAAGAAGTTTCTTAATATCATCTTCTGTAAGTTTACTTTTTAATTCCTGGGCGGTCATATAAGTACCTCCCTACTTAGATAATTGCATTGCTAAATCTGATCCAGATACATCAATATCAGTTTCAATAATACCAACATCTCCAACATCATCTAATCTAAAATCAATCAACGTTTTCTCAATATCAGTAATTAATTCATAGTTGTAATCCGTCACAAAACAATCTACTTCCCTCATAGTTCCCATATTTAGTTTTGTCCAAATTATAATAGTTTTCCATTTTCCACCACGATTTTTAAATATGTAGTAAGACATATTGGGGATTAATGATCCGAATGAACCATCTGACTCAAGAATTGGTTTTAATCTTTTTAAATCTTTGTGTGTTACAGGAAGTGCAAGTATACCACCATCAGCTTTTTCGATAATAGCTTTAGATCCTTTTAATGCACCTGCATCTTTATTATTATCTTCTTTATAATTATCATTTAACTGTGTAGCTGAACCAAGATATACATTAAATTTATTACAAACTGATTTTAAAGCTGCACTGAATAAGAAAAGAATCTGGTCTGTTCTAAGTCTTGTGTGCGTCTTATTGTAATAATATTCATAAAGTGATGGTGAATCATTGATGTAATCAAAGAAACAAGCTACTATTCCATAGTTTAAAACATATTTCTCAATAGTTTCAGAAATCAAATCAATTGTAAAATCTGGCATATACTCTATATAATAATTATAATTCTCTATGTATTTTGCAGATTCATCAAGAATTGATTCTTCTTCTGGCGTAATGTCACTCCATTCTTCAATTCTATCCTGATCAACTCCACTAACATGAGCTAAAATGATATCTTGAATTTCCTCTTTTTCAAGCTCTGTTGAAATAAATAATACTGGTTGGCTTTCACCTGTTGGAATCCATTCTTTTTTATTCCAATCATAAATTCTATCTGATACCATGTTACATCCATCTGCTAATGAAGATCTTGATTTTCCACCACCAGATACAGAACTTCTTAAAATGTATTTTTTAGGTCGCATTCCTCGATATACTGTAGTTAAATATCCAGATTGAAACGGATAACCATATACATTTTGCTGATTCTTATGTTCATTTAATCTTTCTACAATTCCTTCACCTGCTCTAAATGAATAATTATCGCCAAAAACATTCTTCCATTTAGATTTAAAATCCATAAATTTATTATTTATTTCATTTAAAACTTCTATGCTTGTTAATTGGTTAAAGTGTTCCAGTTTTTCATCATCGTCTTCATCATATATAAATGATATATCCATTTTAAGTGATTCTGTAGCATTTCTAATGATCGAATATTTTCTTACATCGTCATAATATTTACCTACGTTTGATATTTTATCCGATGACATATCAATCGCAGACTCGATATAACCCCACCCATCGTTATTTTTCCATAAAGACAAAGCGGTATCAAATTGTGATATTTCATTTTCAATATCTATGGGTGTAATTTTTTCAGCAGTTCTTTTCTTAGCAATATTAATAATTGCACCCCATATCATTTTGTGAAAATTCTCAGGATAATCATTTGTATTAGTTGCATATTTTTCATCCAATGCTAATCTTGGATTCAAACAATAACAACCAAATAATAAAAATATAGCTTTCTTATCTACCTGTTGATTAAAATTAATTTGAATCACCACCCTCTATCAAATCACCTAAATTAATCAATGATGTAGATGATTTTGTTTTATTCATATTTACAGATTTTCTATTTACAATTTTTGTTTTAATATCCAATTTAGAGATTTTATCAGCTTGTTCTTTTTGTTTTTCTTGTTGTATATAAAAGTCACAGGCTTCATTGTAATAATCCTCTATTATGTAAATTCCATATTTTATATCAAATGACTTACCTAAAATTTCTTTACAATACCATAATGTGTATGTCATTGCAGCATATGGATAATTATATTCTTTTCTAAATTTCTTTATTTGCTTTAGAATCAATCCATTTGCTTTATCTAAATGAAAAATATCGAAAATATAACGCATAAGTTCTTTGTATTCATTAGCGTCCCTTTCGACTTTTTTGTAACAATCTACGCAATAACTATTATTATCGTATTTATATCTTTCTTCTGGTAATAATGTTTTACCACAACATTTACATTTTATTGATCTAGCCATAATATACCTACTTAAAATTGGGAGGGAATTACCCTCCCGTCAATTAGTTATATTTATTTGATGTTATATTTACCAACAAGTTCTTCAAGTTCCATTACAATTACTTTTGTAAGATCAATCTGTGTATCTCTAAGATCATTGAACATCTTTACATTACCATTATCATCAAGACCAAGATTTCTCTGAAGAACGGCTGTTGCTTCTGCAAGATGACCATTTGATGCAAGTAAACTACCAAGTTCAATACCCTTTGCTTTGATTGATTCAAAGTCTTCAACTGGTGCAGTCTTATCAATTGTTTTCTCCTTAGTAGTGAAATCTCCACCTAAATCTTCAACCGCATTCGTCCATGCCTTTTTAAGATCTTTAACATTAATCTCATCTGGAAGACCGAATGTATCCTTTAAATCTGGATACTTCTCTGTCTTCTTAAAGGTAATGAATCTTTCATCCTTTTCTCTGTACATATATCCAACAAGATAAGCAGCTTCTCTACAGTAAGAAAATGTATTCTTATTAAGTTTTAAAGTATCGCTTTCTTTCTTTGTATCGAAATCCTTACTATGTGTTGACTGTGCAATGAAATGTACTGTATATCCAAGGCTCTGAATGATGCCAATGTTTCTTAATGCACTCTTAAAACGAAGTGAACCTTCACCAAATGCACCAACATCTTTTAAGATTTCCGCATCTCTGTTTTCAAGTACATATCTCTCGCAACTTTCTTCAAATTTATCGAGCGTATCAATTACAATACATGAAAATCTTTTTTTAAATTCAGGGTTTCTTAACTGACCAATAACTGATTTTAAATCTGCCATTGTATCAATTTTTACAGCCATAATTCCTGGAATATTTTGGAATCTATCCTCAAATTCTAAGAATAATGGCTGTTTATCTGGATATAAACTCTTTAAGAAATTCATTAAAGTTGTAGTCTTACCTACACCAGTATCACCCATCCAAACCATTGAATACTGAGTTAAATCTACAGATACCTTATTTGGCTGTAAATCTAATAAATTAATCATCATAATTTTGTTTCTCCTTTTATGTTATTATTTAAAATTTTCTCAATATTATCAAAATCCCAATACCAAATCTCTAATAGTTTGATATTATGTTTTTTTGCATATTTACGTTTTCTTTCATCATGTTCTTGTTGAATTTCCAATCTTTCCTTTGTGAAAAAATCTCCAACAAAACTACTTCCATCATGAAAATTACCTTGATATTCAATTAATAAATCAAAATCCGGTAAATAAAAATCATACCTTAATTTTCTACCACCAACGCCAAACAAATCTTCATATGATTTTTGAGATTCATAATTAATATCGTTGTTATTAAAATAATTTGATATTTTAACTTCACCCTTATATTTCTTTTCACATCTAGGGCATCCGTGATTTTTGTATATTGCATTTATTGGATACGAATTCCACACATTTCCACATTTTTCACACAATACTTCTACCTGTGTTTTATTATTCATATATTTTCCAATAACTTTTATGTTTGGATGAGTATTTCTCATATCCTCTTCATATTGACATTGAGTTTTTAAAAAATGACCGTTACAATTTAAACAACCATGATTTCTTAAAAGATTATTGGGTGTAGCTCTCCATTCTTTTCCACAATTTAAACATTTCACATTTATTAAAGTATGATTATTTACATATTTACCAATTATCTCAATTTGTGGATTTATAAGTTTTATTTCTTTAACAAATTGTTCATGTGATTTAGTTTGAGATTTTATTCTCTTCTTATATCCACAAATAGGACATCCTTGACCCCTAACTAACTGATCTGGTCTAGGATTCCAAACATTACCACATATACAACAATTGCACTTGATAGGAGTTTTATTATTTATATAATCTCCTTGGATTTCTATATTTGGTTGTTTAATTTTCATTTCATTTATGAAATCTTCTGTAGATTTTCTTTTCATAAAACTCCTTTCTTATTATCCACCTACTCAAGATTACTCTTGAGTAGGCTTTTTTGTTTTATTTCTGTAAAAATGGATTGTATGTAGTTGCAGGAGCAGGAGTTGGATTTTTCTCAAATCCTTCCGCTGTTTCTGTATGTGCTGATTCTCCCATTTCAATCTCTTTGAGTTTTGCTTTTCTCTTAGATTTCAGAGTATCTACAACATCTTCTGTAAGATCATGCTCATAAATAGTTGATACTGCAACACCAGATTTAATTTCATTTCTTCTGATATTTCTCTTTACTTTTTTAACAATATCTGTTCCAAACGCAGCCTTCTCAACTTCTTCTGTAATTTCAACAGTATTAATTACAACACCTGTGAATTTAGTAAAGCATCCATCATAATATCCTGCATCTCGGAAATCTGTAGCCATTGATTTATCAACAGTCATTCTAATTGGAATCAGGTGATCAGCTTCATATTTAGCATCTTTTCCAAATCCATCAGCCATTTGACCAATAGCATTCATTGTAACTACTAGATTTCCAGTAGGAACATCTTTCACAATCTCATCTGTAATCTTTTCTACAATTCCTTCTACTTCAAATTTAGCTTCCAGAACTGTACTTTCATAATCTTTCGGCTCAATTTTATTAATAAATTTAGCGTTGATTTTGTTTGAAGATACTACTTTTCCATTAATCTTGAAGTCGTTGTCTGTGAATGTACCATCTGTAATAGATACAATATCTGGTGATTCTCCTTCTGAGCAATGTTCAATATCTTTCAGATTGTTTTTTGCATCCATATACTGTTTATAGAAGTAACTTTCTTCTGTTGTAAATTCTTTGTTTTCATTTTTCTTGTATTTATTCGCATAGAAATTAATCTCATGTTCACTATTGTCAGCAGTTCTTAATACAAGACTTCCTCCGATTGCATCTACACCTTTTTTTGTTTTAAACTCTTCAATGTTATTTTTTACAAGTTTTCCTGTTACTGTTACTAGATTCTTTAATTCTTTCATGTGTTTTTCTCCTTAATAATTGTTTATTTAATTTTTAATTTGTTTATGATAAACGCCCTATCGGACGGAACATGGAATTAAATCTATAAGATAAATTCTATGTCAACAGTGGTTTATGGGTACAAAATCCCAATGGTATGCTGCTAACCACCCATATTTTATTTCTCTATTCAATTTCAATTTATTTGGAAAATTCGATTCGATTGAATCTATAAGATTTATTTCTCCGATGAAATTTGGATTTCCTGTTATCTATCTCTTTCAGATAATGTAATTGTATCAATGTTGACTCCAAGCAATCTCTGTAATACCATTGGTGCTTCATCAATTAAAAACTTTTTACTTGAAACCAATGATCTGTCTTTAAGTAACTCTTGTACTGTCATTGGTTCAGGAATAGTTAAGCCAATTCTTGTAGCAATATCTTTAACAACTCCTACCCCAGTATAATCTGCACATACAACTGGATATTGTGTAATATGACTTCTATATGCTAAATATGTTGTTTTACCTTTGCCTCTTTCTAAATTACAAATTTCCATTTAATTATTCTCCTTTTCATCATCCTCATTCTCATTCACAACTTTGTCAATCTGTTCTGTAATATAATCAACTACATCTTTGCCAGTTTTACCAATCGCTTGAATATTATCTGTAGTTACATTATCTAAAACAACCATTGTATATACTGTATCTTTTGATGGTGTTATAACCACTGTTGCTATACTAATACAAAACCATATAAACGATTTTTTCAAACATTGTTTAAGAGTTTCATCTTTTTTATTATCCATATATGGAATAAACGCAAATGCCATTATAATAAATGCAATAAATGCAACAAATAAGAATGCCATGTTAATGCTATCTGCTAGTTCTGCAAAATAAATCATCCACGGGCTAATAATCGGTTTCATTTTCTCACCTCCTACTTATATATTCTCTAACTTAAAACGAAAGATTCATTTATAAATTCTCTAACTTTTTCTCTAACTCTTTTAGCTTTTTCTGAGCATTTTCGATAGTTTCTTTAAGATTTCTAATCTTACATTCTCTTTCTGCTAGAAGTTTCTTTTCATTTTCTTCTTTATCATCCGCATAAAACTTATCTTCAAAGTCCCAATAATCATGTTCATCTCCACTCCATGAGTGATTTGATACAAGAAAACTTTTTCTTACTTCAATACTTGGTGCATTCCAATCACATCCATGACCACAACAATGTTTATCTTCTCTGTAATCTGGATCGTCAGGACTACATTCACAATATCCCCAATTACGTTCATCGTAACTGAATGTAATTTCATATCTAAAATCTGATTCTTCTACACACTTCCAATTATCATTTTCGGTGTCATTGTAAAGAAATACATTTACTTTACAGATGTAATAATTGTCTTCTCCAATTACAATTTCGTAACTATCGCAATCTCTTAAATCAGAACAAAATTCATCATAACATTCATAGTTATCTATTAAATCCTGCCATAGCGCAGATACTAAAAATGGAACATCTAGCTTTTCACCATTTGGTTCTCTGTGTGTATTCTCATATTTCAATGCATCAACCAACTGTTCTATAAATTTTTGGATTATAATATTGTTGCTATATTTCATATGTATATATTCTCCTTTCAATATCCTTTTATTTCAAATAATTCTTCTTCATATGAGATACACTCATATTTCTTACAATTATCTACTGTACATCGAAATTTCCTACACCAGGGACTTCCATCTCCCATATGATCATATGGACAGTGATAATCTTTTCTACAATATTCACAATTTGTATATTTCTCACACGTCATTTATTTATTCTCCATTTACTTTTCAAATCTATTCCACTTTTCAAATCTATATTTTTGTTTAATATCAGGATATTTTTGATGATCCACTTCACTCATAAACATCTCATAAGGTCTTGCATAGATTTTAAACTGTCCATACAATGCTTGATACACAACCATATATTCGTCTTTCTCTGTATGCTTTGCAATACATAAGATTTTATAAAGATATTCATTTGGTGAATTTACTGTATTTGTTATTTCTCTTTTAAAATGCTGAACAATATCACCTTGATTAAAACTGTTTCGATAACTCGTATTAAGCCTACCATATTGCTCAAGAAGTTCTTTCATATAATTTTTCTTCGCCACTAATAATTTCTCCTTTATGATAATTTATTTGCAAGAACATTTAACGCTTTTACAACTTCGATATTTTCTTGAATATATTGAGGGGCTAGAACATTTTCATAATCACCATATAAACTACATTGTTCTTGATAATAGACTTGTTCATCTTCACCAATGAAATAATCATTTCTACCAAGTAATTGCAACTTTAACTCTCTGATTACATCTAATGGATTAATCTCAACAGGTTTTTCAATTTTACCAGTTACTTTAATGTTCATTTATTTATTCTCCATCTGATTCATATTCAATAATATATATTATTTTCAAATTATACCTTTTTGCTAAGTCAATCATATGTTTTGTACCTCTACTTTTACCATTCCAAAATGCAATTAAAATTCCAATATTTCCATTTTCAACTGCGAATTTAGCCATTTCTGCATTGCGCCTATATCCAGCAGATTTACCATATAAATCCCAATTTGCAGGAAATCGAGATAATTCATAGTGATTATCTTTAGCAAATTTTTCTCCTAATTGATCTGCACCTTTTGCAGTACCACTAATAATTCTTATTTTATTATCATATATTTTCAAAATATCATTTACATTATGCTCAAGTAAATTATAATCGTTGAAATCTCTACCGCCTGCAATTATCACTCTTAGTTCTCTCATTTATTCTCCTAACATTTTCTTCACATCAAGTACGTCAATCTTCTGGTAATGATACTCATATGGTGATTCAATATAATCTTTATTTAATTTATCAGTAACATCATTGACGCAATATGCGGCACATCTACTACCATATCCATTGCTACTAAAATAGATTTCCGCTTTATCACACGTTTCTTCACCAATTTTAAAATTGCTTTTTCTACACTCAAGACATTTATTTACTTTTTTACATCTTTCATTGAGCTTATCTACCAGGAATTTTGCGGAAGATTCATCCCAAGTGATTCCGTCTATTACTTCTCCATAAGAATGTGTGATTAGATATGCTCCATCTACTTCACTTTTGATCATCTTCAACCTCCAATGATTGCTTTAGCTAATTTATCCCAATCTGATTCATAATCTTCTTTTGATAATTCTCTCAGCACATCTTCTGTTGACAAATCAATAATATCTGATTCTTTCGCAGCTTCGATTGCTGTTTTGCCTTTAATAATCAATTCTACAAATTTTGCAATTTTAACATCTTTCATAGCATCATTCTCCAAATAGTTCTCTTAATCTATCAAAGTCATAATCAAACATATTATGCTCATTGCAAACTCTACATAAATATACAGGTATTTCATAATAGGTAGAATCTTCATCCCTATGAGAACATAACTGACAAGAATCTTTAATAAGATGTCTTAATTCAGGCGTTGGATATTTCTTTAATAACCTGTACAACTCTTTTAATTCTATATTTCTCTCTTTAATCTTTTTCTCAATCACTCGATCACGTTGTTTTTTGCTATATTTGTATAACTGTTGAATCTGATATTTTTCTGCTTCTTCCTTTGTAAAGAAAATACTCTCACCTAATTCAGACACTCTATAATTCTCTGGAAGACACATCATCCATTTGTGTTGCTTTCCATATTGAATTCTACGAATTGCGTAATTTTTAATCCCTTGCCGTGGGAGTATTAAAAACACTTCTCTACCAATTAATTCTTCCATATTAGAAATTCCGTTTTTCGATAAGTAATCACTTAACATTTAGTTCTCCTTATGATATTCTTTATCTAGCCAATGAATACAATTTTCAATCGCAGCATCTTTATTACTAAATGTATATCCACTAGGACTACACCAAACTTCTGATCCATTAATTACAGTTCTATGAACGAAATACGGTGCAAGTTCTTCAAGTGACATTGCTCTAAATCTATCTATGTTTCTCATAATCTACCTCACATATTAGTTTCTATACCATGCCATTTCTTGTGCTTTGTACAGTCTCGAAATTCGAGATTACCAAAATGGATTCTTACTTCTACATTCTCTATATCATCCTGTGCTAATATCCAATCACGATACTGTTTTACTTCACTATCCGTCAAATTATAAATGTTCTTATAATAACCTAACACCTTATCTACCTGCTCAACAGACCAATCATAATCAGATAATGCTGCTTGACGTTTATATTCCGCAATATGTTCATCTACTTCTTTCTGTGCTTCATCATATGAACGATATACTTTTGAGCAAGTTACAGTAGTATAATTAGGTATTCTATTGATTCCCCAATCTTGCGGATATCCCTTATGTATTCTCCAACCATCTTTTGTAATTTCTGATTCAATAGATCCATGAAAGATTTTCGCACGTTTCACTAAGAATCCTTTATCATATGCTTCTTTTAATGTTTCTGGTTTATTAATTTCCAGTTTGAAACTAATCTCTTCATCTGTTAATGGATCTTGTTTAATCTCAAATAGCTTTGTATCATAACTCCAATTCTTAGGAAGCTTGTGAAATCTCTGCTCAGTGTTAAATTCATCAATCGGAATACCTTTTATATAATCAGAATAGATTCTTCTACGTTCTCTTGGTGCAAGATAGTCGATATACACATCAAATTTATACTGTTCATCTACCATTCCATAATGAACTGAATATTTATATCCACATTGATGACACCAAAACACAATTTCTCCGCTTTCAAATCTCTTGTCATTGGGTGGTACATTTGCCATGACTATTCTCCTTTCAACATTTATTAGAATGTGTAGGTAGGGAATCGAACCCTACCATCCTATATTTCTCCATATAGAATCACACCATGTCTACACTATTTACTTCTTTGTTGCATCAACAACTGTACTATTTGCGCCTTTTACAGTTACCCAACCATGTTTAAGTCTTGCTTCTGCTTCTTTCATCTTAATGAGATCTTCTGTAATAGATGCACTGAGTTCGTTATTAGCCTCTGCCTGTGCTTTTGCTTTAATCTTTGTGTTCTCAGCTTCTGCTGCTGCCTTGACCTTGGCTTTCTTTGCATCTGCTTCTGCCTTGATCAGTTCAATCTGAGCATCCGCTTCTGCCTGAAGCTTTTCTGTTTCCTTCTGAACCTTTACTTTTTCCTGCTCTGCCTGCGCCTGCTGTTTTTCCTGCAGGGCAGTAACACGATTATCAATGGCCTGTTTCAGCTTTTTATCCGGATGCACATCCACGATGGAAGCGTCCAGAACTTCAACACCGTACTTTTTATGGAAATCCTTGTTAAGATATTCCGTGATGGCATTGTTCAGTGCGGATCTGTTTCCGGAATAGATGTCCATCATGGAATAATTCGTTGTAATCTCCGAGATTTTTGATTTCAGAACAGTTTTTACACGGTTTTCGATGATATCCTCTCCGTCCATTCCCTTGAAACGTTTGTATGTATCAATCACCGTGTCCGGATCATATCGGTAACTCATCTGGAAAGATACTGCAATGCTGGCATCATCCGATGTGGCCACTTTAAAAGAATCATCCTCTTTACTGCCGTCCCTTTTGTCCTTTGTGAGAACGAGGATCTCGTTACTGGTACTAAATTCCTTTACTTTGTTCATCGGTGCAATAAAATGCATTCCGGGGGTGAGTACTGTGTCCTGTACTCCATCTTTGTAATTGTAAACAATACCGACTTTACCAGTTCCAATAAACTTAACATGAGATACTGTAAAAACTCCACCAATAACCGCTGCTGCGATAACAATTCCTGCAATAAGTTGTTTCATAAATTAATCCTCTTTCTTAATATTATTTTTGATTTTTGTATAAACTTCTTTTTCGATATTAAATTTTTCATCATCTCTGTGCATTTCAGACTCCATTTTGTGAATAACCCACCATGCAATTAATGATATGATTAGTGCTACAAGAGCAAAAGCACATGCACTAAGCAAAAATATAACCCACATGTATATCATCACCACCTTTCTAATATTTATTTCTCCATGAAATCAGAGTTTTAATTAGTCCCATAACCCATCAATTTTTACTGTCCTATGATTGATCCATCTATATTTGATTTCACTACCATATCCGCACGATTCATCACAATTATTATTTGTACATATTGGTAAAAGTTCTGTTACTTCTGGTTCATCCATATATGAAAATTCATAACATAATAAACCCATCTCTAATTTAGAACCACATCTAGGACATTTGCCTTTGATTTTAATTTTCTTACTCATGTATAATCCTCATCTTCAAGAACTGATTCGCAATTTTCACATTTTTATTTTTACTTTTTCTATCATTGGTTTAGTTTGCTCTGGCAATTGATGCGGATTTTGAATTACTTTCATATTCTATTCTTTTCCAATATAAATCCATTCTAATTTCTTGCGAATATCTATATCATCAATTGGAAAATAAATCACACATGGATATTTGTCTGGTATATTAGTAAATTCTCCACCACGCTCATGATATTCTCTAATTGTTTCTAATACTTTTCCTGTATCATCATTTACATTTGGAGTGAATCCAAAATATTCTTCAAGAGATTCAGGACAATCAAAATATTTTTCAACCATTTCCATAAAGTCAACCATTTCATTCATATCGTGAATAATATTGAGACATTCAATAGGATCATACGCATCACAATTTGCAACAGAATTTGCGAAAAGTTTAATAGATGAATTTTCAAGACGTGTTCTTAAAAGACAACGATCATAACAGGCACGATCTTCTGGTTCACAATGCTTACATCTATAGCAATTATGTTCAAGTTCATTATGATTATGTACGCCTGTATTTACAAAATGAACAGAATTGTTAGTATCACCAGGTATACATCTATGTGCTAGCCTAAACGTACCATCGTCATTTCTGATTATATCTTTATACTTATTCAATAGAAAATTTATATTATCTTGTTCTACTGTATTCGTACCATACATAACATCTCCTCCATGAAATGAAAATTTTAATGTATTTCCTTATCGGCTTTATGTAATCTCATTACATTATTATAAAGTTTATCTCCAAGCAATTTTTGATATTTATGTTTTGTTTTATCTCCGTATTCTTTATCTTTTTCCCAAAAATAAGGTTGCATATGTAAATTAATAATAATAGAAACATCCAATCTATTTACACTTTGTGGATAATCAAAGAACAAACTATCATATGAACCTGTACAATGATGCTGATAATAATGTGCTATATCTGTTATTTCTACTTTTGAGTTAACAAAGCTTTTAACAAATGGTTTACCGCAATCATGAAGTGATCCCGCATAGTATAGTAAAGAATTATCTTTTAATTCCTCTCCAACTAATTTACAATGTTGTCCAAGTGTATATACATGATGTGGATTATCCTGGTTAAATTCCATATGTTTATCAATCCAATTTTCAACAGTATCTACAATTTTATAATTTTGCGGGAACACGATCCTAATATCATCCCATCCTTCAAACCAATATGGAGTATTCCAATTTTTATACATTCTATCAATTACTTCATATGGAACAATTCTACTTCTTAACTCATTCTGTTTATAGCACATATGAAACGGAGTAGCCATTATTATACATTTTTTAATACATGGAATATTTTTAAGTTCAGACAAAAACGCCCTACGTCTTTTAGATTTAATATTTGTTGCGTCATAAATTGTATTCTTACCATTTTTTAAATTATTTTTAATTCTTTTTTGCAATACACGAAATACTTCTTCGTTTTGATTTTGTATATTTTCATTACCAAATAATTCTTCTCTAATAGCATCTGAATTACAAATTATTGCATTAATGTCATCCGATAATTGTTTTGCATAAGTGGACTTGCCTGACCAAACAAGACCAACCATCATAATAAAAATAGGTTTATTCATTTACAGTTTCCTCATATAATTCTTCTGCTTCTTCAATATCGGGAGTATCTGATGTATCTTTTTTATGAAAGGGAACTTTCATCTGATCTAAATTTCTCCCTTTGCTCCACAATTATCCGCAATAGTCCAATCATCACATGCCATGTTCTCAATTGTATATGTAATATCTTCTGAATCCCTGATATTGATAACTCTACCATCGTAACAGTGCATCATAACTTCATTACCATCCAGTTCCCACCAACCTGTCCAATGTTTTCTCTTGATCTTGTGTCCTCTTTTAAGTGAAAATAATGCGCTTGCGAAATTCATAGTTTACCTCCCGATTTTTAATAACATTTTTAACAATAGTTTCTGATACTTGAATAAATGTAAATTATCATAAACTAATTCAAGATACTCTTCTGGGTGTCTCTGATAATATAAAATCTGTTTCTTCATTACTTCTTCTGAATTTTCTGGTGTTGTAGTTTCCCATTCTCCAAATTTAATTATCATGGAATTACTACGTTTACTATCTTTTGATTCTATATTCTCTAATTTACTTCCATTTTTGAATTTAATTTCTATTATAGGTCACCTATCTTCCACTAATTCAAATTCTTCTTTAAATTCTTCGTCTGTATAACTTTTCAACGTTGCTTCGTCCCAATCGAAAACATACCAATCATTGTAAAAATAATATTTCTCCTCTTCAAAACGTTTAACAAGACAATATTTATCATTATCATCTTGGATAAAAACATATTTACTATCAAGATAAGGTTCAACTATTCTCAAAAATTCTTTTAAATTTTCCTTTGTTAATTTAATACATTCATATTGCTCCTTACTTACACATTTCATTGTTATCCCTTTCTTAATGAAAAAATAATTTCATATTACTTCTTATCTTCGTTTATTACTCTTGTTAAGGCTTCGATTAATACTTGTGTATTAACATACATTTTAATTTTTGATTCATTTTCCAATATATTTGTAAGTGCAATTTGATATTTCGTTCTTGTCTCTTCAAAAGACACACAATTTCCATATTGATCACACGCATACTCAGATGGAATATCATAATCTATATGTCCTAAATCATCTTTGAAATGATAGCCGCAATCTCCATTATATTTCTTGCATACTTTACATTGTTCATTCATAATTCTATAGCATCTCCGCAACTTTCTTCGCAAAAATATCTTTGATATTCTTATCAATTACATCACAAATAACTTTTTCTGTTGCTTCTTTTACATACGTTTCTAATGTTTTATCTTTAATTTTTCGATTTGGATTCCATCTATCTGCTGATACTAACGCTCCAATTCTTTTAGTGACAATCTTTTCAATCTCATCATCAAGATTACCCACAATTACATCTTCAATGTACTTATCCATTGCAAGTTTAACTTTCTGATCAAGTTCTTCACTATCAACTTGCAGATTTAAAATTAATTTTGGTTCTGATTTCTTCATATTTTAATCCTTTCTTATTCCTCAGTAATGCAAGTGTTTGTTACTTTTTTATATACATCCTCATATAATTCCTGCTTATCACCATTGTATGTATACTCAACATAGATTCCATCACCAGGAACCGTAGTAGAAACAAGACATTTATAATTTTGTAAAGTCTTGCATGACCAGACAATAAACACATCGTCAAAATCAAGCTCTACATCAGGATAATTTTTTGTATACCATTCTACTAATTTCTTTAAACATACTCTCTGAAAGTGATTCATTCCTGTAATAATCATAAAATTTTAATCCTCCACTGGTTCATATTTTTTAAATAATTCACCCATTGTTAAATGATTGAATTTTGCTAAATCCATTGCACAAGCTACAACATTATGAGGCATTGAAACTCCAATAAATTCACATAGATACTCTGATAATGATTGATAATTAATATCTTTTGATATTTCTTCATCCCAAGGTTTTCTAATCCATCCAATCATTTTCTGATTATTGATTGTTAATTCTCCTTTATCAAGTGAATATAATACACTACCGTTACTACTTCTCCACCAAGCATCTTCACCTGCGAATTTCACAAATTTTTCTTCTGACATATCTGAAATCATATCAAATATTTCATCATCCATTAACCAAACTTCATATCTATTACTTTTGTATGTACATACTGCTCCATATTCTTTTGGATAATCTAGTACAAAAAAGAATTGTTTAAGATTATTTCCTAAAATTTCTTTCATTTGCTCACCACCCTAAATGTTGAAACCATTTTGCAAATAATAGCAACCCTTCTTGAATCTTATCATTAGTTTCCTTATATTTTTCTTTCCAATCTGAATTGTTACAATCTATCGACTCATATATCTCATAATAATTAGCAGCTTGCTCAAATGACCAGATCATCTTATCTAATAATTCATCCCATTTCTCAGGTGTATTTGCTTCATCATATCCAGGATAAGCAATGGTTAGTTTCTTATACATTTTTAATCTTGGAAGAATATATTTTGCAACATTACAATCAAGATTCCATATTTCTTTTGGACTAACATATAATCCTTGCTTCTTTAACCATTTCTTTCTTACTCGTTTATTCAATATTTGAACCTCTCGTATAATATTTCTCCGTAATTTCTTGTTTAATCTTAGAAACTCTTTGTTTTGATATACCAATAATTTTAGATATTTCGCATTGTGTATATCCTTCTCTTAATAAAAGAAAAACCTTTTTCTTATTACCAACCAATTCATTTTCAATATTTTCTAATGATAGTGCTGATATTATTTCATTTTCAATATCTTGTTTACTTGGAATATAATTAAGAAATGTAGATGTGTCATTATCTTTAGATGATTCGTTGACTTGATTCTCATAATAAACTATCTGATTTTGTGGAATTGTACGCATTGCATTTTCTTTACGTTTCTCCATTATTATAGTTGTATACATACATTTATAGGCATAGGTAGAAAATCCCGATTTATCATTGTTATATGTATTTGCAGCTTTACATAAGCCTATTGCTGCAATATCATACCATTCTTCTACATCTAAATGATATTTATACAAAAAGGAATATATCAAATTGTGATTCTCTTCTACTAATTCCCTTGCTTCATCTGTAATTTATATCACCTCCATGAAATCGAGAATTCAGATTAAATAATACTACTCATCCAATTCCTCTCCTTTTAAACAATTTTCTTAATGATTCTTCTGTGTATAATATATCATTATCTTGTAGCCATTTAAGAAAATTATTTTTATTAGGAAAACATTGAGCACAACCATAATAATTGTTGTAAATACCACAATTACAACGATACATTAGTTCTCTTCTATATTCTTTATGACATTTCTCACATTGACACCTTAAAGATAAAGGTCTTATTTTCTTTACACTAATAGAATCCATATGCTCTTTTATGTATCTTTCTGCTGGATCACGTTTCATTTCTTATCACCATCTTTCTTTATACCTATATTCGCTATTTTATAAATGAATTTTGTGAATATTCTATTACTCTTTCGTTTTTCATATATATTTTGAAGAATATCAACTATGATAAGATAAAAGACAATTAAAAATGACACCCCTCCCATAAGAATAAGAGCTATAGTATGTAATATTTCTCCTTTAAAATAATTCTCATCATATGGTTCTCCTCTCATATCGTGTACACATATACTTATTACCGATAATAAGCCAATCAGCAACCATATGACTGCAATTATAATATACTCTTTATTTCCAAACACTATCATCACCTACCTTAAAACGTTTGTTTCATGTATTTATATATCCTCCAAACTATTTAAAAATTGTTTCATCCATAGATTCTTTTCTTCTACTCTCTTTAATTCAGCTTGATATTTTTCATATGCCCTATTAACTTGCATATCCTTTTGATCTTTTAAATCATCAATATATTTTCTAATTGCATCATCAGAAGTATCTAATTCCTTATTTATATCTTCTTCGCACCATTTATATAAAGATGTATTCAATGACATATCAATTTGGTCTAAACAAAATTTCTTTAGATTTTCATGTTCTGGTGTTGGTGGAATCCATTTTTCAACTTCTTCTCGTACTTTTAGGTACTTTTTATCTTCATCTTTATAATCTTTAAGACATCTTTTTGCACTAGCTTTATTATTCTTAAATTTAGAAATCATATCTTCTTTTGCTTCTTCAAGAGTCATGCTATATGCTTTTTCTTTTGACACTAAAGAATCTTTGTATGCTTTTTCATAATAAGGATTTGGCTCAAAATGATTTGGTGTTGGAACATCTAAAGATTCATCTTTTAAGTCAACAGCAATTCCAAATGCTCTTGTACATAGTTTCAAAAACTCTTTACCAGATGTTATTTCTCCATCATTAATGTAAGACGTATATCCTGTTGGCATCTAATCACCTCTCTATTTAATTGTATTTTTGATGTAATTTTGAGCAGAAACGCTCTTAGATCTCACCTTTTACTACTCTTTCGTTTACAGAAGCTACAAACTCATTAATCTTTTTATAATCTGGACTATCTGGCAAATCAGTATTTTCTTTTGCGTAATCTAATCTCTTTTCATATTCATCTACCATTTCATAAAATTCTGAAACAGGTTGCCTATTTTCATCTAAATATTTACCATTACGAATATCCATGAGTAAATCATGCTCTTTATCTCTATAGGTATTAATTTCTCCCTTTTCAAGAATATCAAGGCACATCATATATAATCTAATCAAATGCATCATATGCTTACCTAATTTGTTTGCTTCAATCGCTTTTTGATTTCGTTTACCAATCTTGCCATATGCTTTTACAATAGATTGCATTTCAGAAATCATACCAGAATAATCTCTTAGAGGATAATGTGTTAAATTCACATCCATAAAAATTTCCGTATCGTATCCCTCTTGAACTGCTTTATCAATATATAATTTAATCGCATCATCTGGCATTGTAAAATGTCTTTGTTTAAAGTCAAACATTGCATGATCAATTGTCTTAAAGATATGTTCTTCGTTTTTAGCCTGTCCAACTAATCTATTTGACTTATTCTCCAACCTACGGAGCTGCTGATTAGCATAACCACCAAAAGAATAAATTGCTTTCTTCGATAGAAATAAATCTTTATTATTAATAAATTCTCTACCAATTGGCGATACATAGAAATAATGTTCTGGTTTATTACCGAGCATTTCAATTGTGTTAGGATTACAATTGCATAACAGTGAAATCAATTTATTAAACGCATAAATGGTTGTATCTGTTTTTTCATTTACAAATTGCTCAAAATTTTCATTTGTAAGAATTTGCATTTTGTTATTCAATGCACATCCCCTAATGTCAAGATCACTTGATTCAGTATTTGTACCATATGCGTGACTTCCACCAAGAGTAAGAATAATAATATTATTTCCTAAATTTTTATCTTTTCGTAAAAAATCATATTCTTCACTTCTTAATTTCTTTTTAATCTGTTCTATGGTCATTTAGTTTTACCTCTCATCTAGTTCTCTAATAAACTCTTCGCCATCATCACAAAAGGTCTTAATCATTGACTTCATAAGTCCCCAAGACATTCCTGAGTGACCTTGATTCTTCATTACTTCAATACCTGCGACAATAGAATTATCCTTAACAGTTTTAATAATATCTAAACATTGACCTAGCTCCATTCCCTCGTACAGATCACCTAATCTAATAGGTACACATCTATCCCATTCGTCCCATTTGTCTTGTGATAAAACTTTATGTCCTTCTTTAATCCAATATTTTGTTAGTTCTGGAATTTTCTTTTTATGTTCTTCTTCTCTTCTGATTAAATCTTGTCTCATTTTTTCTTGTTTATCTTTAAATTCTTTAAATGTTTTACCAGTACATTTTATATATGCTTCATCTACTGTCATATCAGAACTTAAAGTATTACCATTAAAAGCTCCACAATAATCCTTACCAGTTTTATATGACAACTGGTGTAAGTATTTAACAGCTTCTTTAATTGTCATTCCGCAACTAAAATCTACATCAATATACTTTTTCATATAAATCCCTCTCTTTATGAATGAAAGTTTACTTTCAACTGTTAATTTTTTGACTACCTGTAATTTCTCTCAAACAATCATTCCAACCTTTAACATTTCCATTAAATATTTCTCCCCAATTTTTCTTACTAGGTAATTCTCTTAACGGACATTCTATAGGTCTACAACTAACATGAGAAAAAGATAATCGTTTATGATTTACTCCACAAAAATATGACTCAACACTTGAACAATAATCTCTATGTATAAATGTACATTTTGTGCAGTTATCAGGCATATCAATTATAATTATTGCTTTTTCCAATTAATCCCCTCCTCCTGTAATCTCATCAATATCCATTTGCTTTATCCCCATTACCATTTCGTATTCTTTAACTTGTTTGTCTGTAGCAATTTTTAATTTACTAAGCAAATATTCACCACACCAAGAATCTTTATATCCAGATACTATAACAATAAAATCATCTTCTTTGTCATCAACACATTGATAACATGATATACTTCCTAAGTTTCCTTTTAAATTATTCGGATTATTTAAATCAACACTTGTATCTGTAATTACAAATGTTCCAATATCTACTGGGAATGTTATAGTAAAACTCATATTTTACCTCCTATACGAAGTCATGTGTTCACAACTCAGCTTTTCATGGCTCTCCTGTAATCTCATCAATACACTGATTCCAACCTTCTGCAAATCCTGCATCAAATGTATTGGCCGGATAGTCTCCATTGTCTTTTTCTGGCAAATCCATAAGTGGACACCAATTAGGTCTTGATTTGCTTTCACGTCCATAATGTTTTTCTGTCATCAGAATTACATCATAATTTAAACGGTAAGCTAATTCACAATAACCCGCATATTCAAGTTTGCCGCAGTATGTAGTTCCAAATAGGCAATCATAGCAATTCTCTGGTGTATCAATCACTAATACTGATTTGCTCATTTTCTCTTACCTCTTTTCTGCAAGAATGCTCCGTACTGTGCCGGATTGATAACATCAATTTTTCTACGATCAGCCTGATAATATCCAACTATTCCATTCTTTTTGTTTTTCCCTTGTAAACATGGTTGAAATGTCTTTTCCTTTACTCATTCAACTCCACCACCTTTCACGATTTCGATTGCTTTACTAATAAGACATACCGTGCAGTCCGATGCTCTACACTCTTCTCCAAAACAATCTTCGGTCACTGGTGATGTCATTATTTTTTCAACTTCTTCCAACTGCTCAATAACCCTATCTACATCAAAAGATGTCGGCTGTTCATCAATCAATCCAGATATGTACAAATCTACATCTGAACTTCCAAGAGAATTAATTAACTTATCTGCATCTATTAACCTCATCTTTTATTTCTCCCAATTAACACACATCCACTAAGTAACACCATAAATAACAATTCTAAGGTTACTGTAAATTTATCCATTTATTATTCCTCATTTTCTTTAAACGCATATTGAATAGCTTCACTAAAACAACATCCACCGTTGTAATATCTAACATTGTATTTATATTCTTCATCCTGTAACTTTGTCAGATCAAAAGTGGACTCATTATAATCAATTTGTTGTTTTGACATGATCTTATACACATTTTCACCAACAACGACATAATAATCATAAAATTCATATATAAGATATTCTTCCCATGTGTCATAATAACTCGGCAAATTCTCATCACAACCAGGACAAGTTAATGCAACTCTTTTGCAAAAATCACCATATGTTTCATTTTCTTTTTTGTGAATTAATTTTAGTTTACCTCTATAATTTACATACTCACTCATAGTTTACTTACTCCTTGTAAATGAAAGACGCATTTTATCGTGTAATAACCTTAAACATATCATCTACTGAGTCAAGTAAATCGTATCTTTTATCAAATGGAGCGGTTGAACTCTGAGCAAATTTACGCTCTACCATATCGACATAATATGTAACTTTTCCGTCATCGCCCATATAAAACTCATCCCATTCTTCCTGAGTTAATAATCTTTTTACATCTAATTGCTCAATCGCAAGATTATCAAAACTTACAACTTGAAATTTCTGAATAATATCTTCGAGATTTTCATATAACCATTGTTGCTTAGTCTCAATATCATTCTGTTCTTCTTCAAAATACTCATTGCCTCTACGTAAATGTTTATAGCCAAGAATTAACATCTTTAAATTATTATTCTCTAATGCTTTTACATCCAATGGTTTTAACACACCATTAATTACATGAATAACTGCATTTGGATATTGTTTTATAAGTTCAATAAAATGTTTTGTGGGATTTACTAGCGAAACGCCAAGACCATAAATTAATTTCTCGTCAACTAACTTTTTGATTAATTCCTGTTTCTTTTCAAAATGGATCTGATTAACAGTCATATTTGCAATAACTTTTCGTTCTTTTAGTTTTTGTAAGAATGGAATTAAATCAGGATGACTGGTTGCATCACCACCGCCAATCGCAACCTCTTGATATGGATGTAAAGTATCAATAAATTTTTCATTTAAAATATCGCCATGTTCACCATTTACAGAACTTCCCTCATGACACCAGGCACATCCACCATCACACTTGTTAGTCAACTTAATATCCATATTTTCAGCAAATGAAGGAATAAATTCATCATCTTTTGTTTCTCTAATTTTTGTTCCATCACTCAAAATAGTTGTCACAAAATTGCCGTTTTTATATCTTCCTAATAATCCCATTCTTAACCTCCTAATCAATCGTGACCGTAATATCCAAATGCAACTACTGTATCACCATTTTCTGTCGTAAATGTATCTTCAAAAGTTTCATAATCAAGTGCGCCATACTCATTAAAACGATCATATGTGTAATATCTGTCATCATCATGATGATTTGTATCATCAAGTGGAATTAATTTATCTTCCCAATAATCATAAATAAGTTCTCCGTCCTTCCATCTATCATAATCTGATTGTGTACACATTGTTAAGCTATGTACACTTGATGAATTTGTTTCAAATACACCTCGTCTAATTCGTCTCTTCATAATTTAATTTCCTTTCTCATAAATTTCATAATCATTAAATTCAGGTTTTAAATCTCCGTAAATCGGATAGCATCCATAATCTGTTTCTTCTTCACCCTCATAGATACACATTCTATCCCTGTAGCTATCGTCATTGTCATTACCAGTAATAATAAAAGAATCTCCGAATAAATATTTAAATAACTTTTCTGAATCTGATAAAACCGCATCTACAAAATCTTTCGTTTCTACTACGTGGTCAATGTAATTATAACCAAGATCATAATAGAAATATTCTCTCCCTCTCCATGTATCTGATTCAACTTTTGGTTCTGGAATTGAATATGTAATATTATAAGAGTCTAAAACATTTTTTAATTGTGCAATCTTTTTATCTGCTTCACTTTTACTAAAACTGAAAATTGCAGTAATTAAATATGAAGCTTTGTTATATGTATCCTCATATTCTTCACATTCCCATCCAAACTCACCAAATTCAAAATCAATATGATCTGGAAGTTTATAATTATCTTTCTTTGTAGTAATGCAAATAGCGTGTGTACTTGATGAATTTGTCTCAAAAACTGATTTTCTTATCTGGCTTTTCATCTTAACCTCCTTTGAAAACAACATTTCAATTATCTTAAATCTACATCATTTCGGGTTTCTCCATCAGAATAATAAATATTCCAATCATTAAATAAGTTTATAAGCAAATCATTATCCCATTTGTCATATTCATTACAATGGGTAATTGCAATTGATTTTGTGTTTCCAAAATCTCCAATATCATCAGAACATCTATTATATAATTCTCTTAGATTAAGATATCCATATCTTAATCTATCTTGAAAAGGATTTGGAACATTTGTTTTATCATACATATATCCGTTAATAAAATTTTTATTGCATTCTGATGGAAATTTCCCTGCGCCATGTCTTGTTAAATAAGTACGAGATACATAACAAGTTTCAATATTTATATCATCATTCCATTCAATATTTTCAATTATTTTCTTGGGATTTTTAATTCCAGTGTTAGATGGGGTGAGATGTGGAAAATAATCAATATTATTTTGATCAAGTAAAAGCCCTTGTGCTGCTTCAAAAATAATATTGTCATACTGATTTAAGAAATATTCATCTGAAATACACAATGAATGGCTATTCATAAAATCCAAGTCTTCTAAGAAATGTTCAAATATACCATTATCAAAAAAGATTTTCAACCATTCGCCTGATAATTCAATGTCCTCCTTTTTAAATTGTTCCAAATAGTATTCTTTAATATTGTAATCTAAATCAGTTACACCAGCTCTATATCTTTTAATTGTCTCAAAAACCCCTAATCCACAACTACCATGTTTATTTTTACCACGGCTTTCCTCAACGATTTGATTAGCTATCATATCAAATGGAGTTGTTATCATGCAATTTTGATTAATATATACATTTGGATTATGATTAAGTTTTACTAACTCATCATATTCTTGTTTAAAAATAATCGGATTAAGAATAAAATCCTCAGATAAATATGTACTTGCATTGTTAAATGTACCTGATCCAAAATGATGAAAGACATGTCTAATTGCAGTTGGTGTTGTTACAGTATGTCCTCTTTGCGCTCCGCCATTTGAACACACAACAATGCTATTGGATTTTTGCGAAAAATAATCTGTCATCAAACCCTTTCCTTCATCCCCAAAATTTGCTCCAATTACAATCTTAATGTCTTTCATCTTTTAATTCTCCTATTCTACCATGTAATTTCTTCTGAACCAGAAGATGTTGTAACTGAATTTACTACATTATTTTCTGCTTCATTAATGATAATGTCTACAATTTCATTCGTAATACTATCCATAGTCACTTTTCTAAAATGAACATCATCAAGATATTTTCTATAAGATGTTTCAATCTCATCTTCGTCCCATCTACGACCATGATTTACATCTAAATGATAAATATTAAATTTTTTAGAAACTTCATTATATAAATCTTTTGTTTCTACATCATCTTGAAGATTATCCCCTGTTGCTTCCATCAATCCGCTGTAACGACCTCTTAACGGAAGATATGGATTAAGCTGTTCATCTCCCATAGTGATGATAATTCCTTTTCTTCCACGATTTAAACAATCAAGCTTTGTATGACGAGAACCAAAATACCATGCTGCGGTATAAGACTCGTAATTATTTCCACCACCACCAAATTCAAAATAAATTTTATCAAGCTGTTCAGCAATACGAATATCTGATTCAAACTGAGAAGCTTGAATAGGGTAAATGTCACATGCTAAATCTCCAATCCCCATAATGAGAAATTCAACATCTGTTACTTTCTCATATAATTTAGTCATAATTACATTGAGTTTCTTTGCTACTTCAACGGCAGCTTGTCCCATAGATCCAGTAACATCTAATGCTAAAATAACTGGAACTGTATTTGGATGTTCTTCTGTGTCGCAACATTCCCTGATTACATTTTTGGGATCAAGTGCAGGATCAATATTTGTAGCTTTGAACATATCCTGATTAGAATAAGAACCACTAATTGTTCCATCTTTTGAAACACTTCTTCCTACTGATTTTGAATAACTTGTATAGATAGCTTTTGTCCATGATCCACATCCCATATTATGCTTCCTCCTCTTCTTCTACATCTGTATCATTATCTGTATCAAAATCAAACATTCCATCAAACATTTCTCCCATATTTCCACCCATCATCATAAATGGTAACATAGCACTCATTCCTCCACTATTTTCATTTAGCATTCCAGAAGAATTGTTTTCACCTTTCATCATTTGTGAAAGCATCATATATTTAAAAATATTGTTTGTGCCTTTCTTTCCTTTTAAAATATCACTTCCAAACATCGAAACAATTTTCCCATAAAAATATGTATTACCCATAAATACATGTCTCTCAGGTAAAATAGTCTCTACTGTTGAATCTTCATAATTAATTACAGTAATTTTAGTTTTATCAGATTCAATGACACATTTTGGTTTATTATTAACTAAAATAATATCACCTTTTTCTACTTTATTTGTTGGAATTACAAAGAAAAATTCTTCTCCAATATCAAACACAAAATTGCTACAATTAGTAAGTTTACTTGTTTTAACATTGTAGCTTTTGTACCCGTTTGATGTTTTTACTGCAATTCCTCCATTCATTGAAAGCCTACACATTCCACTTCCAACTTTCCCAAACATCCCGTTTAAAAAATTGTTCATCATTTTTTTATTCCTCCTGTTTTATATATTATTTATTGTTATGTGCTTTATTTCTCCAAATGAAACTCGTGTTTCATTTAAGGAATATAACCGCTTATGCGACTACATCCTCAATACTCTTTTCTCCAACTGGAAATAATTCTGGTTCTTCGGCAGCCACAGATTCTACATTCTTTTTTAACTGCTCAAAATAGCTATCTTTTAATTCACTTGCAATTCCTCTTCTTCCAAGTTTAAGAGCTACATATGGAGTAGAACCAATTCCACCAAACGGATCAAACACAATATCGTTTGGATTCGTCCATAATTCAATACATCTCTGAATTACTTCAAGCTGTAATGGACAAATATGTTTCTCATCCTGTTCAGATCTTGCTGATTTTCTCTGTAATGTATCACTCTGCCTAATGTCCATCCATACAGGTGAAGCGTAATTTTGCCATACATTAACAGGAAATGATTCATTTGTGTGTTCAACTCGTTCTGGATTATCACCAGGCTTCCTAACCGTAATTACATAATCTGGAAGTCCTTGACGACTCATACTACTATCTTTCTTAATCTGTTTATGTAAAAGCCCAAGTGCTTTTGTTCTTTGCATTTCTGTAACAGGATTCTTCCAAATAGTTACTTTACTATGGTAGATGAATCCACAATCCTGAAAGATTTTAAGCATGAGCGCAGGAAAATCTTTTAATCCAATAACACCATCTCTTGACTTCATGAGAGGTAAATCCATACAGTGAAAACTCAGAAGTCGTCCAGGCATTGTAATTCTATATAATTCTTTTGCAAGATATTTGAAATGGTTATAAAATTCTTCATCGCCTTTACAGTTACCCATATCTCTATCTGAATTGGAGTACACATATAACTGTGAAAATGGTGGTGAAAAGATAGTGTAGTGGATGCTATTATCTGGAATCTCCTTAGTAATTTCTACACTATCTCCATGATAAAGTGCATATCTGTTTGCTACTGCTTGATCAATTACATTCATCATTATTTAAATTCCTCCCAGTTTGGTAATTTCATTGTTGTATTTGCTTCATATGGTGTAGTAAGCCTACACGTTGATTTAAGCTCTTTCTTAGTAATTTCTTTAGTCAGATTAATCATTGCATCTCTCATAGTAATGAAATCTAATTGTTTTCTTTCGATATTCTCTTTTACACAACCTTCTTTTGCTGAAATGATTATGTATACATTGACTTCTTTTGTCTGACCAAAACGCCAACATCTTCTTACAGCCTGATAATACTGCTCAAAACTATCAGAAAGTCCAGTAAAAATAACATTGTGGCAATTCTGCCAATTCATGCCATACCCTGCGAGCTGTGGCTTACTGATAAGACATTTTAATTTTTCATCAGAAAATGATAGCATTGTTTCACTCTTGTATTTATTCTTATCACTTCCTTGAACGTTTTTACTTTCCTCAATCAGTTCATTTAACCTATCACCTTCGGCATTAAGATCACACCATACTAACCACTGTTCATCAGAATTATTCACTAACTCCGCTGCTTTTTGGCATCTTAATTCAAGAGTATCTTTTCTTGCATTTCTACGCTCTGTCAATGTGAGTGATTCAGTAATTGGTTCATTTCCATCAATTATAATTTCGTGAATATTCAAATTAGGTAATTCATAATCTGTACCGTCATATCCTAAATTTGATGGATTATCAATAAATACAGACCAACTTGCCATCCATTGCCAAAATACATCTTTTGCATGACCTTTCAATCTCCACTTAGATGTTTGACCACCATCATGAACAAAGAACATTGATAACATCTCTGAACGTGTCATAACTCCACAAAATTCAGAATGATTTCCCAACTCCATATAATCATTTGGAGCAGGTGTTGCAGTACAAGCTAATTTATAGGGAACATTTTGGAAATTCTCGATAATAGAAGTCCTCACTTTACCAGTGTAGGATTTAAGAATTGAACTCTCGTCTAAGACTACTCCAACAAATTCATTTGCTACGAATTTGTCTAATTTTTCATAGTTTGTAATGTTGATTCCATTAATACAATCTTCTTGTTTTTCACATACTTTTGCATTGTAATGGAACTTTTCGGCTTCTCTCTTTGTCTGATCTGCAACTGATAGAGGTGCAAGAATCAAAACTTTACCGCCCGTATGTAGATGTACTTGATGCGCCCATGATAATTGCATTGGCGTTTTGCCAAGTCCACACTCTGCAAAAATACAAGCTCTACCTTTTGCTAACGCCCATCTTACTACATCTTTCTGAAAGTCAAATAGCATGGGATTTAGTTTATCTTTATCAATATTAAATCCGCTACTTTCCAGAACATAATCCTTTTGTTTTAGAAAATCTTCGTAATTCATGCAATCTCCTTTTATTTATTATTGTTTATATTTTTCTATAAAATCTAATTCTCCATTAGACTTTATTCTTTCATATTCATCAATCCAATATTGAGCTTTGTATCTATTATTGTTTGTTGATTTCCACATATTGTAATCAAACTTTTGATGTGGCTCTTGTGAACTTAATACACGTTTACAAAATCTATACAAATAAACAGCATATTCATTAGATAACTTTCTTATATATCCATTATGTATAAAAGCACTTGTATTATCCCAAGGCTCCCGTTCATCAGTAAGTGTTCTGTCATACAACTCAGTTTGTGCATTATAATAACAACGCACTTTATAATATAGTTCTTCTATTGGACTCTTTTTTACTGATTCAGCGAATACTTTACTTCTCCATTCATAAGTATTTAACATTATTCAACCTCAATTGGAATATTTTCCATAACTGCTCTCATCTGTAACACCGCATAATAATCTTTCATAGCTCTTAACTGTAAATCATATGTACTTCTAGGACAAGTTGGTTTGAAATTCAATTCATTATGATTCCAGTTGTCTAACATTCTCTCAAGTCCTAAAATTCTAATTTCTAATTGTTTATATTCAGCAATGAATCTTTCTTTATAATCTGTGCTGCACATAATATCTACCGTATCTTTTAAAGTTTTATATTCCATAATCTTATATTCTCCTTTGAAATAAATTTTTCATTGAGTAAGGATTGAAACTGCTAAAGGAATCATCATAATCCATATCGCTGATTCTAAATCTTTTGTAATTACTATTCCTGTGATCGCAATAATCGCACTTACAATCCATATAACACATTCATGTACACTATTCATACGTTTTACTCCTATCTGATGTTGTTCTATTGGTAAAACTCATCTTAATATTTCGTGAATCATAACCACATGTACATGTAAAATAAACTACTGGAGATCCACAGAAATATCCAATATTTTGTTTTAAAGTTTTATAACATATCGGACATGTATTCATAGTTTTATTTCTCCTTTAATGTTCATACTTTTCTTTTAACCTTTGTAATTCAGCTAATTCTTTTTCTCTTAGCTGTTTCTCTTTTTCTAATCTTTCTTTTTCTTTAAAAGGTCTTACAAATTTTTCATTCATCAACTTAATATTTTCATCATAAATTTTACCATCACCGTAAGAACGTAATTCTGCCAAATAATCTTGTGCAATTTTTTCAGCAAGTTTTCTATCATTATGACTAATATTAATTTCAAATTTTATCCAGTTATACCGTCTATTACTTTTCGTTATGCTATTGCAATGCAATTCATTATCTATATAGTATCTATATCTATCGGGTTCTTTTCTCATAGTGTATTTATTGTTTTTATCATAATCAAAAAGAACCTCATGAGTATACTTTAATTCTACTTTCGACAGATCTTTTTCATTTGTTAAATTTTTTAATGGTTCTACATAATAATCAGCATTAGAGATACAACAATATTTTTCTGCATCATCACGATTATCAAAATAACCAACTATATACCAGTCGCTATAACAACCACCAAATACTCCATATACCATAATTCCCTCCTATTTATCCATTCTATGAAAGATTTCTTTCAACTGTTATCGGCTTTTATATTTCTTCTCTATTCCACATTTTTTACAACGATAAGTTTTCATACGATATAATGGATATTTGTAAGGTGTTCCATCTAAATGTTCTCCATATGCATAAGTATCAAAAATTAATTCCCAGTCATGTTTACAAAAACAACTTCGTATATAATTAATTAACCTTTTCATTTAAAATCCACCTTCCATTGCCAAGCAACACATTAATATTGTTATAATTATTGAAGTTGTACATGAGATAATGACATTTTCTAATTTATTTCGATTAGCGTACCATTTTGCCGCAATCATATTTAGAATAATCAACGCACCCATTATACAATACCTAATGTCATTCATTATTATTCCCTTTCATCTCATCGGATTCCCTGTTTATGCTCCAATATTGCAAGAAATTGTATTGAAAGCATTCAGCAGAAAAGTCTGAATAACTCTGCAATTTGTCTGGTTTAGCTTGTGCCCTGTAGCAATGACTACGTTTTGGACAGTCACTACTACGGCACATAGTAATATCAGGCATTTTTATTACTATCTTTCTTCTTACGTTTCACGGAATCAGCTTTAATTTTAAGCTGCTCATTCTCAATTTTTCTCATCATCCCTCTGAATTTTCCTGTCTGTTTACTTGTAATTCCCATAATGCTTTCTCCTTTTCTTATTATGAATTAAAATATTTTACAATCTGTTTGCCAATCCAACGTCCCATTGGAACAGCAACAGCATTACCAATCTGTCTATAAGCATCATTATCTGTTCACAGAACTCAAACCAATCTGGAAAACCTTGTAGTCTAGCATATTCCCTTACTGTATATGGTCTAATTCTATTTTCATTTTTGATTAATCTTGTTCTTGGAAATAATTTGGGTGATCACCCATAGAAATTTACTTAGATATGTATTATTCCTCCCAATAATCATAATTAGGATTCATAAGACATTCAGGACATCTACAGACTAATTCTCCATCTTCGTCCTCGTAATAATCGTCACCATAACCACTACATTCATAGCAGTAGTCATATGGATCTTCTTCATAATTGTCTAAATCATTCATCTTTCACCTCTAGTTTCTTTAAATCTTCAATGCTCCAAGGTTTTTCATTTTCCCATTTTATAAAATCAAACATACCGCCAAATGGCTTTTTAGAAATATAACAATAGTCACACATTGATATATTTTCGAGACACCAACCATCATATCCTTTACTTGGCAGTGAATCAAAAACATATAAATTTTTATCTTCACCTCTTGCTAAATATTTCCATTTAGCTACAATCAAATCAAGGAACGTTTTCTCTTTTGATGTGATTGTAGGTTCCTCTACATATTCTGATTCAGACCATTCACGTAATTGATCGAGGCATACCTGTGAACGTCCAATATGTTCAACCATATCAAACATGCATGATTCACAATTAATATTATCACAACAAACAACTTCATTATCTTTTGTTACTGCTATACTCCTACCATTACAAGCAATATCTGCAATTTCTTTAGCGAATTTCTCTCTATTTTTCATTTATATCCTCCAAATATTCTTTATTATATACTTCATTTACTTCTTCATCTTTTGGCATTTGAAACACGATACATATAAAACCTGTCTCAAAATTATTATAAGCTTGACCAATCAAATCTAAAACTTTGAGAGCCTTTTCTTTACTCGTATATTTTCCTAACAAAACATTACTGTTTGCATACGTTATTTCAATTGCATTCGCACGATCAATAGCAATTGTTTTACCTGCAATATCTACCAATTTAGTTCTATCCTGGCTTCTAATTAACATATTTTCTCCTTTGAAATGCCAATTTCTTCTACTCTCTCAATTTATTACCACACATAGGACAATAATTAATTTTAACAACCAATCCATTTGAATCATATCCATGAATATCATATCCGTATGCAATAAGTCTTCTAGGATATTGAATTGCTACACCATAATCATTAGTCTTACCTATTATAAGTGGAACACCTTTATCACAAAATTTACAATTACTCATTTTTTCATTCTCCATTATTCGATAGTTACTTTCTTTCCAGAATACATTTTCATCTGCTTCATCTTTTTAAGAAATAGCCTCATTTCATATCCTGTAAGTCCTACACAGGTATTTCCAATTCCTTTATCATCTCCTAAATCTGGATCATATGACTGTAAAATATGTCTACCAGATTCTTTGTATCCAATGACAACTTCTTGTGTAAAATTATATTTCTTATCTTTTCTTTTATATACACACCCATACTCATTTTCTTTTTCTTTTGTAAATCCAATTTCTGCTAATTTCTCATCTACTGTTTTAAATAATTTCATTTTACTTCCTCCTTATCTTTCTCACAGAATCCTCTGTGTTCATGCACTGAATACTCGATTCCATAACTCCATTTCATGTATGTGAGTTTTTCTCCTGTCAATTCACATTTGTGTTTTCTTGTATTCAGATACTTACAGGTTCCGTCACAGTAGCTCATTTTACGTCCTCCATATTTTAATTTTTATCATGATGTTACTTTTTGAATCCAGAACTATACTCGAAAGCATCATCATTGAATACAATAACTTCTTTATCACTCATACCACAAAACTCCATTTCATATTTTCTGATATAATTATCCATAGATTTCTGATGCATCTCACCGAAAAATGGATATGGAAATGTACTCACTTCATGATTTTTAACTTTGCTATAATCAATTCCTTTTGATACACTAATATGTTTACAAAATGCTTCTTCATTAATTCTCACCCAGTCTATGATTGAGTTCATATTAAATGTATAGGCTGTTTCAGATCCTCTAGTGTACGAAACAAAATCAATTACAAAATCTGTCCAGGGATCTTTCTTGCTTCTGAATATCATTCCTGTCTTATATTTCTCTTTATACTTTTTCATTTTACCCTTTCATATTTGATTCTTCTCTCTACTTCTTCATCATTTTCTTTATCATTGAAATACTTATAAGCTAACATCATAGGATAATCAGAGTCTTTAGCTCTTGGATATAGCATATATTCACACCAATTAACTTCTCCATCATCCCTAACCCAACTTGTCCCTTCGAATAAATTTAAGAAAACATTCTGATACGAATATTTTTCATTCTGCACAGGATAATCTTTGATGATTGTAGATTTATCATATCCACTGATTTTTACAAGAATATTGTCGATCATAACTCTCTTGCCTAATCTCACAAGCCATTTAATAAACTCTCTGTATGTTTCATCAAATTCTCTATCTCTTAATGCAGCATCTACGACTAAGATATATTCATCTTGTATACGCAACATTCCTCTACTTCTTGTTCTGTTTCCATACCAATCAGTTAAATTATTCGTTCTTTCTCCAAATTCATCACAAGAACATGAATTGTTATGACCATTTTTCTGTATCACATATACATTCATATCTCTTTCTGAGCCAGAAACTATCGGTAAATGCGCCAATACAGTATCAAGAATATATCTTTTCTCCGCTTGTGTGCGCCCTATGGGTGATACTGTTATAGTTCCCGTTATGTAAGTCCAACTACTCATTTATAGCCCTTCCTCATCTTGGTAATGCCACTTAAATTTTTTAAATCCTAAATCTAAAGTGCAAACATCATTTTCTATAGTTTTGCGCCTAACATAATATTTCTCTTCAAAATCATCACCAATATTAGGTAATGTATTTTCGTCCAAATCTTCAAGATATTCTCTCGTATATGAAAGTGGTACATTTATAATTAATTTCATAAACTATCTCCATAAAAGCAAGATTTCATCAGTCGCCACACAGTTTTTCAGCATAAGTTTTTAATTCTACTACTTTACTACGAGGAATTTTTACTATCACTTTTTCATATACATCAATGATATTTAAATACTTTTCAATTTCTTCTTGCTCAGATTCATAATCTAAATCATAATCATCATAAATACTCTTTAATTCCCATTTTAAATATTCACCATCACATTCTAATTTCCCTTCAATGGCATATTCTTTATCTGATTTAAAGCTTTCTTTTACTGTAACTTTTCCTTCTGTTTCGCTATATTTTCCATCAATGTCAGCAACATATACCTCAGTTGGTAAACTTTCTTTAATTTTTTCATATGAAGATTTTTTGATCCAAATATTTTCCTCATATTCTACTCCACTATAATATGCATAAGCATATAAATTTACCTTTACTAATTCCATTTTTAATTCCTCCCATAACTTGATTTTCTGCTAATGTCAATGCAATCTACTATATCATCTAACATTTTTAATATTTCGCTATAAGTCCCACTAAATGCAGTTCCAGTTGTCTTTAATTCATATTCCCATTTATATTTATCTTTTGTACAAATAACTGGGATACTCATATATGTAACTGTTCCTTTCGGTATGATAACTGGACAATATTCATACGCATAATCTTCTTTTAATACTTTTAACCATGTTTGACAATTTTTATTGTATGATTTATATTTTACTCTACTCATATGCACACGAATATATTCTTTTGTCTTATCAGAATAATCAATAGAAATAAACTTATTCACAACAAGTAAAACTCCATCTGTAATTCTATAGATGTCTTGATAATCTGTTTGTGCTACTACTTCCATATTTTCACCTCATTATTTAATTTTATTTGTTTGGAAACTTCGACTTGAACAAGTCTAATAGATTTAATAGATTTTGATAAATAATTATTATTTCTCTCCAAGCAGCTTTTTATACACTTTTAATTTCTCTGCTAACTCAGAATTGCCCCTTGCATACATCTCGTAATACTTCGTCTGATTCATTCCTGTAATCATTTCATCCATCTGTTTTTTAATTTTACCGGCTTCTTTCTTACGTTCAGCTTTCTCTTTACGTTCTTTAACACGTTTATCATATGCTGATGTATCAATTTTACAAATAACCTCTCTGGTAATATTTGCATTGCATTCTTCTGGTGATAAAATTTTCCAAATTGTAAAAATATCCTTGTTTACACTTTCTACAATTTTATCACCCACTTTGTATGTTTCTCCATCATCGAAAATTGCATAAAAATATTTATTTCCATAATAATCTTCTTTTGTAACCGCAACTGCTTTATATCCTTCTAATTTTGCCATGTTATCGTCCTCACTTTCGTTTATTTTTATAAGATTTCTTCTATATATTATATCTAATAAGCCATTGTCAAAATGAACAGTTACCTCAGTGTCATTATCATCTTTAATGACTATACCTTTTTGACCTCTATATTTAACTATATCTCCTATACAAATCACTCATTCATGCCTCTTTATCTTCATCAAAAGCATAATCACTACAAGTACACTTCTCACCTCTATATACAAATCCATACATCCCTCTAAATTTTGGATGTGGATATACGTCTACAACAGCGCCTTGAACTTGTTTTGCCACACCTATGTTTTCTCCTTGCTTAATTCGTTTCATCATTCCAGGTCAATATCCTTTCCATCAAAATCAGATAAGTCAATAATTCATTCATATTTATCAGTTTCTTCGTTATAATGTTTTACGGATATCATAGCAACCCAATTCAGAATCTTTTTAAATAAGTTCTCATCATAATTACATTCTCTATTCCAAAATAAATTATTACTAAATATGTAATACAGAAATGAATGTAACTTATTGTCTCTATGATTCTCCAATACCCATTCAACCATAGGAAATAAAAATATCTGATTAGCAAGTTGATAAGTAATATCAATGTCATCACAATAATATTTGTGATAATATCTATTCATTGCATTAAATACTGACCCGTACTTTTCGTAATTGTATCTTCCCTTGCAAATAAGAAATATCTCTTTAGAAAATTTTTCTTTCTCCTTATCCATTATAATTCTCTCCGTAGACTGCTATATCTGGTTTACCATTTTCATCCAATATGTAATATGGCATTGTAGAAGTTGAATATAAACGCTCAGTATATACATACACAATTTTTGTATCTTTGTCATACATAAATATTTGATCCGTAGCATTTCCTCCACTATCTGTATAATGATTTCTTTTAATTTCTATAAATTGTCCATAAGAGCTAACTTTTTCCCCACTGTCATTTATAACTTCATTACCACATCCTGCAAATGAAAGCGTCAGTCCAGATACAAGCAATCCAATTAATAGTTTCTTAATTTTCATCCAATTATCATCCTTTCCATTAAACTCACATTTTATGTATTTACTTCTTCAAATAAATTCCCAATCTGATGTCCAATCATCTTCCTATCCTTAATCTTCTTACATTTCGTACACCGACATTTACCAATTACAACTTCACAACCATCATAATCATATTTAATATGTCGAGGTCTTTCGATCAACACCCAATTTATGGTTACACATTAACTGATTCACCTTTATCCATTTCATATTTTACCAATTCTCCATTTCTAATGATTATTCTTGAGCAAACAACTTTTACTTTCAAATTTGTATCCCATGAATCACGTTTCTCAATTCTTGTTATAATCACAGGAGCAATTCCATTCTTCGTACTGCAATAAATCAAATCTCCTGGCAGCAACACATCATACATATTCTCTTTTGATTTTGGCAATCTCCAAACATATTCTTTATCAATAATTCCATTCGGATGTTTACCGTAAATATATACAGTTGATTTCTCTTTATATGTAAGAACTTTCTCAGGTGGAATAATCCGTCCATATTTCTTACGCTGCCTATCGGTATATTTATGTTTTCTCAAGGTAAGACGTTTTGCATCACAACTCTCAACATTATGACTTTTTAACACCAGATACATTATGTAGCCATCTACTAAAACATTCTTCTCATCTACTACTATGTACCTATCCTGATTTCCTGTTTCATTATAGTAATTCTCACATTTTGCATACTTTAATGTATTTGGTGTACTACTTTCAAAACTCTCTGGAATCATGATTTCTGAAAGATTCATTTTCATTATGCCGTAGCTCCTTTCTTGTTGAATCTGATAAAATCGTTTCTCATATGTAAATAATTTCTCTTCTGATCAATTTCATATGTATTAGTTCTCTTAAAATAATCCTTAAACCATTCGTCAATATCCTCATCCATCTTATAAGCATAAGCAATAAGAGCAATAAGAGACTTATGATTTACTCCATCTAAGAGTTTTGAATTATTATCAACATCAAGGGTTACAACATCCAAATCTTCCTCATAATCCAGGATATCGGCATCTGTTACACCATCATCAACACACATTTTTACAAATTCTAAAGTATCTTTATCTACTACTTCTCCACTAACATGCTCGATTTCTTTGTTTCCAATCGCTGAATATTCTGTTACTTCTGCGATAATTGGCTTCTTATCATCAGATTCTTCTACTACTTCCGTATCAAATAAATCATCTTTGATTACATCTGATTCTGATTCCTCAACAGAATCTTCTATATGTAAGTATTCTCTCATAAGAGTAAGTAAATGATTAAATCTCTTTGTTACAGAAGAACGATCCTTTGTACCTTTTTGTCCATTCAAACAATCATATGTAACACCATCAATTTCCTTACTATGTAATGTTTCTTTAAACTCCTGAATAAAGTCATTGAATTTATTATCTTCAACTCCATATTCTAAGAACTTATCAAATAATGCAAACCACAAAAATGAATTTTTATTATTGAAAATATCTGATGTATCACCTTTTAACACATTAGATAATTTCTCTAATGTCAAATAGAAATCAATAAATACTGATTCATTTGCGTTTTCTGTTAAGTAAATACACATTTTCCCAAAGTCTTTATCAAAATGGCTAAGATATTTAGATGTCATTATTGCTTCAATAATAACTCTTCTAAGTGATCCGTTCTTAATATTCGTATTTGAATAACTTGACTTATCACAATCAACCTTAAAGAAGTCCATCTTTAAAATCTTATCTACATATTCGGCATAGGATTCTTCCAATCCTAGCCATCCTGACTGAGAAACATTCATTGGTCTACATCTATTGAATCGTGCAATATCGTAAGCAATATCTTTCTTTGTACAATTCAGATTAAGCATTACAGGAACTTGATAATCCTTAAATTTATCCTGTAATTCTTCTGGTAACTGAGAAAATTTTTTTCCACGAATGTCAAATGTTTTACTTTCGGGTATTGGAAATCCATCTTCATTCAAAATCACATTACCATCTTCATCTGTCTTATCAGTCTGATATTCAATCATATATCTCTGTACATTCTTTGAAATAGCAAATCCATCTTCCAGATAATCTTTTAAATTTGTAGAACGCTGTTTACCATCAATTAACCAGTGCATTATGATTCCAGTTTTGATTTCTTCTGAAATTACAATCTGTAAAAGTGAATTACCTTGTAAAATATCAGAAATTAATTCACTTTTTGTAAGTAAATTCCATTGTCCAGAAGTTCTTTGCAATGGGTGATTATCTCTTAATCTGTGCTGCCTTAACTGTTTACTAAGAGATTCTATTGAATAGCTAGTAGACTTTGTTCTTTCTGATGTTGTCGTTTTTGTTTCCATTGGTAATTCCTCCTCAATATTTACATTCTCACATTCTTCTGTTTTTAGAAGTTTTCTTTTGTCATACTCTTTCATATCAGAAAGATATGTATAATATTCCTTATCGGAAATATGTAAAATCTCTTTGATCTCTGTAGAATTGTATCCTTGCATTATTAAATCCGCAATTTGACGTTGGATAGTTCCAAGAGAATTAATATATCTAATTACATTTTCCCCAAGATTCAATAATTCTCCGACATCAATACTACTTTCAATATCAAAATCCGAAGGAATCACATCCATATATTTTGTTTCTCCATCATCTGTCATTAAATTATCTAATGATGTTGGATAAATATATTGTTTGACTTCTTTATCACCTTCTTTTGATGTTACAATCTGACATCTCTTTCCTCTGTTTTTACGTGTTATATAGGTTTTTATCTTATTTGTAATTCCAAAATACATATAACCATTGAATTTATCTTCATCAAAATCTTCAATGTTCTGATCCAATTGACTTTTTATATACTTTGAAATATATAAATTTGCTATTGAGTAACATTCTTCTCTATCAAAATCGGTGATACCACCAAACTGCGAAAGAATTTTATCTACCATAGTATGTAATTTTTTTGCTGATTCTTCTGGTTTATCCTCGTTTACTTTATAGTACGATTCCAGAATTTCTTTGTAGTGCATCCGTACCACCGATCCTCTCTGTTAATAGTTACTATCGAAGCATATCCAATGCCAAGTCGTAGTATTCAGTTCTTCCCTGATACTTTTCATATGTAACTTTACTTAATTCCAACTTTAATTTCTCTAATGTGTAATGATATGTAATAGCATCTTGCATTACTTTTATGTAACATTGACATTGTTTGATCCGCTTATGCTTATCTCTCACATCATCAAGCAAATATCCAACTTTTGCCATCTTATGCGCTTGTGGTTTCTTGCCACCAGATTCTTCCTTGTAAGTCTGTAATGCATGTTCAATATCTGCTTCTGCTGAATCATATTTAGATAATGCCGTAGAAAGCATGTTCTGATATGTAGTGAGCTGCGCCATATTCCATCCAGCAATACCTAAAAGATTAGTTGTTTCTTGCATAATCTGATCAAGAATAGACATATCAAAATCAATATCATTCTTACCTACAAATATGCCTTTATTACTTCTACTTCTTACTTCCTGTTTCGCAATTTCCTCTCCCGAAGAATCATCCACCATATTGAAACTTCTAATCCAAGATAACTTCTTACTTTTATTATTCAATAAGGCTCTTGCTTGTTTAAAAGTAAATTTTTTTGCGTTTACCGGTGAAGTGCTGTACATAACCCTTCCTGGATGAATAGGATCATCCATGACATAGTTCTTGCCATCTGTCAAAATGTACAATTTTAACATCTCCTTTCATTCTTATAAGTTTTATTTCTCTTCTGTAAATGGAAATTATGGGATTTGAACCCATCATTAATCACAAAATAGTGATTTCTCAGTCCAATTTGAGCTAAATTTCCCGAAAATGAGTACAAAAACTACGATGAAACATGACTTTCATGTATCTCTTATTTATACATTCTCCATATTCAGTTGTATTATTATTGGAATAATCGCTGAAATGCTATGAATTAATATAGAAACTACTTGACTTTTAATGCCAAACCAACTAAACTAATTAATAGCATTTCTGGGATTCCCGTCCCTCATGCTAAATCATTATGTAAGGGTTCTTATCTCATTATGGTGCGCCAACACCGAGATAAGAGCCTTTTTTTTATTTTGTCTTTCGACTTTCTTATAATATACCAAACATTTGTTTGTGTCAATACTCACCAGAACATTTGTTTGTATTTTTTTAATTATACCAAAAATTAGGTATAACTCCTATATTTACCATTGTTTATATGTTACTTCTTTAACACGAGAAATCAAGCGGTAATTTTTGGAAATTTTTATTCCAATTTTTTGATTCCCTTCTCCGCAAATAGAATAGTTTTTTCTTTGTTTTTATCATGTGTTTTTAATGATGAAACAATGATGTTTCTATCATACATTATCGGAAATCCTGTAGATATAGCTTTGATCCCATGTGTGATGCTAATTGGAATAGCTTCACAATCAGGAGATCTGCTATCTAAATCAAATGAGGAAAATAACACATTCTCTCCACCGTTTTTCTTATACTCAGTTAATAATTTTATAGCTTCGTCTACAGACACAATCTTTCCATTCATGCCAATTCCTCCACCCTAATCTTCTTTTTACCAAATAAGTTTGCAAGGAAACATTTCTCTACCAATTCTCTTTCCTCTTTATTGTCAACATTTCCCCATTTTTCTACTACGTCACGCTTATCAATGGTGAAAATCTGCTCTCCTAAAATCATAGAATCACATTTTAATCCATTTGATTTACTTGCTTTGATTACTCCGTGAGTGGGCTGTTCAACCTTTTTTATCCTACTGGTTAAACACATGACAACTAAAGTAGGAGCAAACTTATTACCAGATTCATTCTGAATCACAACAACAGGTCTTTCGATACACTGGACATGTGATCCAACAGATGTATTAATTTTTGTTTTGACATATAAAATATCAAACGTATTAAATTCCATCATCTCATGTGTAGCTCCTTTCTTTATCTTATGTATCCTATTATATTACTCTCTGCAATAACTGTCAAGAGTTATTTTGAGAAATTATTGTTAAAAATAACTTTCTATGTTATACTTTTAAGCATAACGGAGGTGTATGTATGTTGCGATTAGATATTAAAAAATATGTAGATGATCAATTTGAAAACTTAAATCAGTTTGCAAAAGCTTCTGGTTTAAATTATCAAGCTGCTCAAAAAATTTACAATGGTGAAACATCCCGTATTACATTTGATAATCTTGAATCTATATGCAAGGTCTTAAATGTTACACCAAATGATATATTTATATTTGATGATGCGATTAATAACACATCACAAGAATCATCAAAAAAGCAAATATATGCAATGCCTGTATTGGAATCAATTCGTGTAAATTCTGAAAAACAAAGATCTGAACCAAATTCGGATGAAGCTTTATATAAACTTATTTCTCAAATTGTAGACGATGCCATTGATAAAAAATTAAAAGATGATACAAATGATAAAAAAATAAAAAATACAATCAAAGTATATAAAGCAAAGGACGATGATAAATAATCATCGCCCATACATACCCTCATATACTATATACAATTAGCTTCTACGGACAATCTCGTGTCCATTTACAACTTCCAAATAATAATCTTTGCAAGGTTTCACTTCAAAATCTTTCGTATCTGAATTATTCCATTCATCGTGAATAAGAAACCATTTTCTTCCCGCAATATTCAAATCTCCATTTTCAGAAATCCAAATAATATTTCCCATTTCGATAGTTCCATCTGTACTACCTTTTGTTACAGTATACAATTTTAACTTTTCCACTTAAAAGCAACCTTTCATCCAGTTATTCCAAATCATTGATAAGTTTCTTAACCCTATCAATTTCTTCTGTTGTATGTGGTGTTCCACCTGCGTTCATGTCAATGTACCATTGTAATACTTCTCTTTCTGTCTTTAAATCATTCACATTCAATTTAATAGTATGGCTATTTAGCATTGCTAAATCAGTATATTCACTGAAATATGATCCAAACACTTTTATTTCGTTATTAATAAATCTACAAATGGCGGTCAATCTCTGCAATCCATCAACACATACAAACTCATTGTATGTTCCATCTGGAACTGACCAATGCCACGATGGACAATTAAAGTATATAATATTTCCGCTTTTACCACCTTTGAGAAAGAACTCCAACCATGCGATCTGCTGTTCCTCTGTCCATACATGTCCTCGCTGAAAATCTGGATTAAGCTGCAAGTTCATATCTTCTTCCATGTCTTTTATCCATCTAGGAACTCTACTGATATTTACATCACATTGATAGTTACCATCTCTTGTGAACTGTGGTATATCTTTAAATTTTGTATACTTCATAATGTTTTCCTTTCATAAGACTCTTTCTGATTTTAAAGTTGTTTCAATCGCAATAGCGGTACACCCAACAACATTTGCTATCTCTTCAAACGATTTGTCATCTTTATACATTTTCTTAATATTTTCAATATCATTATAAGTAAACCAATTTCCCAATTGTATCACCTCACTTAGTTATTTTGGCAATTCATCCAAATTGTTTCTTTCCATAAAGTCATGGATATTTTCACAACATAGAGTATGTAACAGATATTCATTTTTAGTTCTTGTATCTAAGTTATTTTTATAAATATAACAGTCTTTGCATTCATGTGTCTCGCAATATTTAACCGCATATCTCCATCTATCCATATTAATCACCTCACTTGAAAGCTGGATTTCATTTACTATAAATCTCCTAATGGTTGAAATCCATCCCATGTATATTCTGCAAAATCAAATTCTATAGATCCTTTATATAATTTTAAAATTATTGCATCAATATTTTGTCCATTGATTTTATTTGGAAAATTCACGATTGGCATATCAGATATATTAACTGCCTTGTCATATACAGGATAATACCCAGACATTGCATCATCACATGGTACTAAACACAGTTTATTTTTCCACATACAAATTGCAAATACATAATAACCTTTAAAGTTCTCTTTATTATCAATAATTAACTTTTCTAACATTTTTTTATTTATACCTTCCGTAAAAACTGGATTTCAGCATTGTTTCTCTATCGAAAGCTCAAATCTATCTGGAAATAATCTATCATCAAGTATTGAAGACATTCTTATTTCAGTTTCCTTATATTTTCCATCTTTTGTAAATATTCTATTGCTATCGGAATCGTTTGCAACACGGAAAATATATTCTGTCTCCCTATCACCATCACAAATTATAGCAATGCCTTTAACTGCTCCAATTCCATTTTGCTTTTCATATTTTTGCAATTTTTCAATTATTTCTCTTGTACTTGCTACTTTTGAACCAAACATAATACCTCCATGAAAGTTTGATTTCAGCGTTGTATTATTCAATTCTAATGTCTGTTACACTACCATGCATTTCGTCATATAACTGAGAAGCAATAGTTTCTAAATCATCAAAATAATAATCCCATAAATCACATTGAAATCCATTTGGTGTGTCATTAATATAATATGTCGTGTCTAAATTCGTATCAATTGCCACAACAATACTATCGAATCCACGTTTCTCTGCATCTATATACGCAGATGTAACTTGCTCTAAAAACTCGTCCTGATCCATAGGTTCATCAAGCAAATCATATCCTACACTAATATTTTGATTGGCGTATTCATTTGCAAATTTTTCCAAATCTTCTTCTGTTTTTACCCATTCTGGAACTTTTGCAATATCTCCACCGCTCAATTCTACCCAAACTTTTATTTTCTCAACCATTTTTATACCTCCATGAAAGTCGAAATTCATCATTCTTCAATAATAATTTGTATATAAACAACATCTACATTCTTTATAAGTTCCAATGATTCATCGCACGATCTCCAAACATCCATTAATTTTTATATTGTCCTAAAAATCAATCTCGTCTGGTAGATAATGTCCTTCAATATGAAAATCTCCATTTTCCATATTTAGATTAGTGTTTTTAATTAGCCACTCAATCAATTCATCCGGTGATGAAAAATTAATTGCAACTGAAAAATCTTGGCACAATGGCAATCCTTCACCAGAATAATCTTTATTTTCCACAATATTACTCATTCCATATTTAGTTTCATTTAAAACAATAAAATATCTCCAACTTTTTTTCATTTAAATCACCTCTGAAATCAGTCTTTCATCTAATCATAATCGTATTCGTTATAATCACAATCTACACAAAAAGTACAACTTATTCCATCACCATAATTTGTAACTAAAATACCACCACACTCAGGACATTTTCCTGCTTCTGAATTATTATATAAATCTTCCGTGAATGATTCATCTCTTCCTAATTTGATTTCACTTTTATTTTTATGCTTCATAAATTAAACTCCATTTGTTATTTTGCATTATCAAACTATATCTTCCAATAACTCATCTCTCATACCTTGTAAATACTCCAAAACATCCAATCTACCACCGTATCTACAATGAATTTGAGTTAATTTCCCTTGATCGTATAACCATCTAGCAGCCGCATATCTGTGCCATCCATCTACGATTACAGCTGATGGAAGAATATAATTATCAATACATTCATTATCAATTTCAATATCTCTTATTTCTTCTGGATGATTGATAAAATAAATGATTCTTCCAATATGCCAATTTCTTGATCTGCGTTCTAATACAGGATGATTCCATGTATCTCCATATGGTTCAGATATTTCAGTAATACATTCATGTATTCCAATTGATATATCATCCAAATCAATTTTACCGCAATCGTCCCATTCCCAGTATTCAGATGGCACAAAATCAATGAGCCTATCAACTCTTATAATATCTCCTGTATATTCTTCCATAAATTATTACCTATTCTTTCTTCTTTAAAATTTTCGTCACTTCACCTACACTTATACAGAATCTTTTAGCAACATCTTTCTTGTCACCATTTCTGTTATAAGCGTTAATAACATCCTCGTATGTAAACTCTTTCTCTACTGGCACATTCATAAAGCTATCCATAATCTATATTCCTCCAAAATCTTTCTATAATATACTTCTCTGTTTGTTTCATTAATTACTCCTATTCTATCATATCTGAATCATCTTGTGGACATAAATAATCCTCTGGTGTTTCTTCTTCATTCGAGAAAATACACATTCTTTCCTGATTTTTAAATATTTCTTCATCGGTAATACAAATATATCTTAAAGTAATACGCATATCAGAATGTCCGAAGATTGTCATAAGCTGTATGAGAGCCTGTTGTTTGTCTGGTGCTGCTAAATAATAACTATGTCCAAAAGTCTTACGAAGTCCATGAGTACCAATAGACTGTTTAATACCTGCTTTTATTCTATTCTTCTCAATAGTTCTATACCATGTCATTTCTCCAATATGCTCGCCTTTATTAGAAGAAAAGATATAATCAGTCAACTCAGGTGTTTCATTATGATCTTCTAACCACTTATGCCAATTCTGAATAGCCATTTTAAAATCACTGTCGTATCTTAATTTGACATATTTTCTTTTAATTACATTTCCACATCTATCTCTACGCTCTGTTTTTTCTGGAACAAACTTCTGTGACTTTTTAATTCTCCATCCATCTTCATATACATCTTTCCATGTGAGTTTGCAAAAATCGCCACCACGCAATCCAATATTGATCGCACATATGAACATTGTAAGATTTCGCATAGCGTTCTTTTCTTTATTAACAGTAGTTGCATTATCAACATCTGCTTTAAACACATTGTATACAGATAAAATTTCATCCTTATTATACAAACATTCCATCTCTGTTGACTTCCCACGCCGTAATGTTTTCTGTTTTGGGAAATTGTATATCGTTGCTTTTTGTTTTTGATTGATATAATGCTGCTGTTGAACTGCTAAAGCTGGCATAATTCCACCTCCTAATATTTTTCATTCTTCCTTATCTTCTCTAATTTCTCTTTCTTCTTATTCAAATGTCGCACTCTTGCTCTTGGTTTATATTTGTCACATTTCTGGCAATAATGCCAATGGTTTGCATATCTACCTTTCTTACATTCACCCATACAAATATAATACAAACAAGGTGTTTCTCTATCTTTCGCCATATTGATTTCCTCCGTATGTTTTTTATAACTACTTCTTTTATCAAGAGAAGTATAGAACTTGCTTAACGCATATACAGCGTTAATAATATGTATTTAGCTTACCATTGGTGTTTGTCCTACCATTTCAGTAGGTGATTTATCGTATGATTCACATAATGCAGCGAATGTTTTAAGAACTTTACTCCATTCATCTTCCTTAATCCATTGAAGATATGGAGATTTACCACGTTGTTTTAATGCGATTCCATATTTGTACTGCAAGTTTCTATATAATTCATTCCACATATCAGGGTAACGATTATGTGTTACAAGAGCAAGTTTTCTAATTCCTGCATTAAGAACACTTCTGTCTTTCCATTCAAGAATATCACCCGCGAGGGCTTTATTATCTTTCTCCAACTTGTCAATATGCCGATTCTTAAATGCAATTAGTTTTGATGTTGCTACCGCCGCTGCACTTGGATCACCACTTGATATTGCCATCCCAACTTCTAGCATAAGTTTCTGTTCTTCTGTAATATCAATAATTTTGGTTTTAGATGAAGTCTTTTCTTCTATATTAAGAAGTTGTGTTCTGACTTCTTTTGCCACATCGGATTGTTGTAATAACATTCCGATTCTCAAAACAGCTCTTTTACTAAACGCTTTAAGCCCACGATTATTAATTGTGATGGTTTGTCCATCCTCAAAAGTATATGTAACGGAAGTTTGTTTCTTTTCAACGGAAGTAATATTTAGTTTACTTCCGTCATAATAGCTTCTTGGGAACATCTCAACACCATCTAAATCAATTTCACCTTTATTATTAGAATATAAAATCTTTATATATTCTGGTGTTACTTCATAATAATCTGCAACTTGATCAATAGACATCATATCCGTTCCAGGTAAAAGCAATAATTGTTTTACCTTTTCAAGAACTTCATAATGATTAACACACTTATCTCTAAGTGTTCTATCGTTACATAGTGGGCTTTCATCTTGATTTTTAATTCTACTCATATTAAAATCCTTTCGTATGTAAAATTGTTAATAGTTACTTCTAAACAGTATTTCTCCATTTAGTTTGTAAATATTTGCAATCACATAAGCAATCATTTTAATATTTAGTTATCAAGGTACAATTTATGTATGGAAAATATGACTTGAAATAGTCCTAGGAATGTAATATAATGAACAAGACTAGAACTTTAGTTCAAGTTGTTGTAGTGTAGGTTGTCGCTTTGGTCGGTTGAGAACCTACACTATTTTATTTTCCACTATGGAAATACTTCATTTCCAGTTTAAAATCTTCATTAATATAACCTTGCATAAATCGTTCCAATACTATATTAATTGGAAGTTTTTCTGCTTTGCATTTTTCTTTAAACTGTTCAAGTATTTCTGCATCAATGGAAGTATTAAAAGCCTTCTTCATAATGCTTACCTCCTTTGATATTGTCATTATACATCTATATGTTGCTACTGTCAACATATTTATTTGGTTTTACAATCGAGTAGGAGGCGGTGACTAACCGCCGTCCTCTCACACCACCGTGCATACCG
>OLNG01000154.1_pt1 | contig 72288 bp, 63 predicted proteins | sample 1643091 | NCBI WGS metagenome assembly OLNG01 (sample SAMEA3136661, study PRJEB25190) | human gut metagenome | biome: human gut; feature: human-associated habitat; material: faeces | place: Austria | collected 2013 | reverse complement strand
ATGAGGATAAAACTAATAACTCAGTAGATAATCTTGAATGGTGTGATAATAGATATAATATTAACTATGGTACTGCTAATGCAAGGAGAAGTGAAACTTTAAGTAGAATTAAATGTAAAAGAGTAAATCAGATAAATGCTGATGGAAAAGTACTTGATACTTTTAATTCTGTTTTAGAGGCTAAATCTATTACTGGGATTTCTCATATTGGAGATTGTTGCAATGGCAATAGAACTACTGCTGGTGGTTATAAATGGAGTTGGAATGAACAAGAAAATTAAAAATGCTACCCCAACAGTAAGTAATGGTATTAAGTTCAAGTCCAAGATTGAAGTTATGGTATATAATACCCTAGTTCAACATGGATTTAAACCTCAATATGAACCTATTACTTATGTAATCTGGAGTGGATTTAGACCTACTATACCTTTCTATACAAGGAATGAGAAAACTAAACAACAGATACTCAACCTTAGGAAACTAGTGGATGTAACATACACCCCAGACTTCTACATAGAGTACAAAGGATTAAAGATTATCATTGAAGCTAAAGGCTTTGAGAATGATGTCTGGCCTTACAAGTTTAAGATGTTCAGACATTTGCTTGAACAACAGCCAGATAAAGATAAGTATTTAATCTTTGAGATATTCACAAAGAAACAATTGTTGGAAGCCATAGAAATAATTAAAGATTATGAAACCAGTAGAGAGAATGATGAGCTTAACCAAGTACCTACCAAAGAGGGATATTGTATTAGCACAGAGATTTATTGATTCAAGAGATTTTGAGTCATTGCAAGAACTTGTTGATTCAGCTATTATCAAGGCAAGGAGGAGTTTAAAGAGTGATAATCCTAAGAAAGAGTATCTTAGTTTAGATATGGATAAATTAGTCAAACTGAAAGCAGAGGTAGATGCTTATGTAGAACAGTTACAAATACCTTATTACAGGATGATGTAGAAGAGTTTGAAGATTATGCAGAAGAGTATTAAGTCCATAAGTTGGCAAGTTACAGAATCTGTTTATAGAGCAGACCCAGCTATCAGTTATTCTATATTAAGTAGGTTTGATAGAGAAGGTTGGAGAAAGATTGGAAGGCTCTTTGATAAGATTGAATCACCAGCATTAAGATTTGGCAGTGCAGTTGACACTATGCTAACTGATGGTGAAGCAGCTTTTACACAGAGATTTATGGTGTGTGAATTTCCATCATTATCAGAGGTACTAATATCATTAACTAAAGAACTATTCAATGGTTATGGTAATGACTATAGAAGTCTTGATTTAGTACCTGATGAGATAATATTAGCACACTCTCTTTCCTATCAATCTAATTGGGGGGATGAGGCTAAACTCAAGTATATTAGAAGCAAATGTGGAGATTATTATAAGTTACTTGCACTATCAACAGATAAAGAAATCTTGTCTCAGAAAGACTATGATGATACTGTTGCCTGTGTTAATGAACTTAAGACTAATCCTTATACTAAAGGATTCTTCAAGATTAACCCATTTGATACTAGATTTGAAAAGGAATTCCAATTAAAATTCAAAGCTGAGTTTAATGGAATATCTGTCAGATGTATGTTTGATGAGTTAGTAGTTGACCATCAAGAGAAGATAATTTATCCTATTGACTTAAAGACTTCTGGTCATGCAGAGGAAGACTTTGAACAATCATTTGTTACATGGAGATATATGATACAAGCACAGCTTTATACATATATACTTCAACAAGTAATTAGTAAAGATGAATACTTCAAGGACTTTAAGATTGCACACTATAGTTTTATAGTAATTAATAGGTTTACATTAGCTCCACTTGTATGGAGGTATTATGGTAACTTTAGTGAAGTTGATATGAAGGATGATAAAGGTAATATATATAGAAATTGGAGGAAACTTCTTGTAGAACTTCATTATTACTTACAGTCACCAGATATTAAATACACTAAAGAAGCTAGAGAAAGGAATGGTATTATGAAAATAAGTAATTTACAGCCAGCATGACAGAGTTAGAATATTTTAAAGGTGATGAACTTGCAGCCTCAACTTGGAGGAATAAGTATGCAGCAGAAGGAGAACAAACTCCTGATGATACACACAAAAGGTTAGCTAAGGAATTTGCAAGAGTAGAGAGTAATTATAACTGGAAGAGTAATATAGATAGGGCTTTTAGTAATTTATCAAACTATGGCTATGTTAGACCACAACTTGATGAAGAGGCTATCTATCAGTTATTCAAGGACTTCAAGTATATTATACTTGGAGGTTCAGTTATGTCTGGTTGTGGAACTGGAGCATTGGTAAGTCTTAGTAATTGTTTTGTAATAGGTAGTCCTAAAGATAGTTATGCAGAGATAATGAAGACAAGAAGTCAACAAGCTCAACTTATGAAGAGAAGAGGTGGAGTTGGTTATGACTTATCTCAGCTAAGACCAAGAGGAGCTAAGGTTAATAATGCAGCGAAGTCTTCAACTGGTGCAGCATCTTTCATGGATGTATGTTCAGATATAACCAATGAAGTGGCTCAGAATGGAAGAAGAGGTGCCCTTATGTTAAGTATGAGTATTAATCATCCTGACATTGAAGAGTTCATTACTAAGAAGCAAGACTTAACTAAGGTAACTGGAGCTAATATATCAGTGAAGGTTACTGATGAATTTATGCAAGCTGTTGAGAATGATAAGGATTATATCCTTAGATTTCCCGTAGATGAAAGTGTACCTCAAGGTCTTATGATTGAAGAGATGCCATATAATGAATTATGGTTCTTCTCAGATGATGACCATCCAAACTCTTTCTTCAAGAAAGTAAGAGCAAGGGAGTTATGGGATACTCTCATGCACTGTGCTTGGAATACTGCTGAACCAGGGATTATGTTTGAAGGAGCAATGCACAACTATTCTCCTGATGGAGTTTATGAAGACTTTAGAATGGTGGGGACAAATCCATCAAAACAGGTGGCATAGTAAGGTGACTTACTGTGAAAAATTCTACTAAAAACGGGGAAACTCCTATTATTTGAGGAATGATAGTAGGACAATCCCGTGCTAATGAGTTATTCATTGTGTAACGACTATAAGATTTTTTAATATGAGAAAAATAGAAGATAAAAAAGAGTTGATGAAACTCTGCTCATTTATTATAATGGGTGATGGTGGTGTATATAAATATACAGGTAATAAAAACTATTGTTTTATTATGAATATGAAAGAAGGTAACAGGGATTATGTAGAATATTGTAAAGATATTCTGGAAAACATTACCAATTGTAAAATTACAGAAAGACCTGATTACAATAAAGATGGTTACATTAGACAGCCTCAGTTGAGGCTTACCTCATCTAATCATCCATTCTTTACTAATCTTCATGATAGAATATATACTGATAAATATAAAGGGCTTGACCCCCATGCTTTTAAACTTTTTGATTGGGAATGTTTAGCTATACTATTTATGAGTGATGGCTGTTCTTGTTACAAAAATGGTTATATTGACATATCATTAAATATGAAAAGGCTTTCTTATGGAGACCAGTTATATTTAAAGAAAGAGTTAAAGGATAAATTTGATTTGGAATGGAATATTAACAGACAGAATCAATTTTATTACTTAAGATTGAGAACCAAAGATGTATCAAAGTTTTATGATGGGATAAGACCTTATATATTACCATCCTTTCAATATAAAATCTTGAATGTAGAACCCTCTATAAATAGAGGTGATGAGATAGTCTGTACCTGTAAGTAATTACAGGAGCTATACAGAAATGATATAGCATAATCAAGTACTTAACTTGATTATCAACAATTTAGGTGGAGAAATTCCTATGGGTCCATTTGATAGTTGTAGGTTAATTCATATTAACTTAAGTAGTTATGTTGTAGACCCATTTACAGATAAGGCTCACATTAATGAAGAGTTACTCTACATGCACTCTTATGAGGCTATGAGATTGGCTGATGATTTGGTTGATTTGGAGATTGAAGCTGTTGACAGAATTATTAACACAGTGAAGAATGATACTGATGATACTGAGTTCAATCTGTGGAGTAAAATCAAGGAGACTGCAATTCAAGGGAGAAGAGCTGGCTTAGGTTTCACTGGTCTTGCTGATGCAATAGCTATGTTAGGATTGAAGTATGACTCTGATGAAGGTATTAGTCAGGTTGGACAATTAATGAAAGTTATGTTCAAAGGTCAGCTTGATAGTAATATTGATATGGCTATTGAGAGAGGTTCATTCCCTGCTTGGGATTCTGTTGTAGAAGCAGAATCTAATTCAGATTGGCTAAAGTTTATAAGAAGTAACTATCTTAAAACTTGGCTTAAGATGGCTCAGTCTGGTAGAAGAAACATCAGTTGGTCCACTGTGGCTCCTACTGGAACTGTAAGTATCATGGCTGGTACAAGTAGTGGTATTGAGCCTGTATTCATGCCTTTCTACCAAAGAAAGAGGAAGTGTATGTCTGAAAGTGATAGGGTAGATTATGTAGATAAAGTAGGTGAGAAATACACTTTATTTACAGTAGTTCATCCTAACTTGAAGAGATGGGCAATAGAAACTATGAACTATAGTGAGTCAGAAGTCAATGAATGGAGCTTGGGAGTATGGAAGGAAGTCTGGAAGGAAAGTCCTTATTATGGTTCTACAGCACCAGAGATTGATTGGAGACAGAGAGTTAAATTACAGGGAGTAGTTCAGAAATATATCACTCACAGTATCAGTAGTACAGTTAATCTGGCTAAAGAAACTACAGAAGAAGAGATTGCTGACATCTATATTGAGGCATGGAAACAAGGATTGAAAGGTATCACTATTTATAGAGATGGATGCAGGGAAGGTGTATTAACTCAGGTTGAGAAACCTAAAACTATTGAAGGAAGACAAGCTCCTAAGAGACCTAAAGTTCTTGAAGCTGATTACTATCAAGTTAAAGTCAAGAAAGAGCAGTTTATAGTTCTTGTAGGGCTTCTTGAAGGTAAACCTTATGAAGTGTTTGCATTCAGACCTCTCAATCCTGTTAATATTCCAGCACATAAAGGTACTATTACTAAGGTAAGTAAGATGCACTATAGCTTTGATTCTGAACATATTAATATATCTAACCTAGAGTTAGCTAATACTAATATTGAAGAGAATGCAGCTACACTATACTCTTCAATGTTGTTGAGACATGGTGTAGATATTAACTATATTATCAAGACTGCAAGAAAAGTCAATGATAATATTAGTTCATTTAGTTCAGCTATGTGTAGAATACTGGCTAAGTATATACCTAATGGTGAAGTAAAGGGTGAAGTATGCCCTGATTGTGGAGGAACTTTAGTGAGGGAAGGTGGTTGCATTCACTGTAAAGACTGTGGCTACTCAAAATGCTTGTAACATTAAGTTTAATATGGGGGATTCTGCTTTTGTTATGTATAATAACAAGGCAGTTCCCATACTTATTATGGGAGTACATTACTCTTTAGATAGATATGCAGGTGAAATAACCTATTACTCTGCAAACATATCAACTGGTAATGGTCTGGAGAGGTTTAAAGAAGAAGTATTCAAAACTAAAAAGGAATTATTAGATTATGAAATTGAAGATAAAGATAAGAGAAATAACAGAAGGCTGTATGCCTGAAATAATAGAGAAAGGTGACTGGATTGACCTTAGGGCAGCAGAGGATGTAGTGTTAAAAGCACCTCAAGCTGGTGTAAGGAAGAGAGAAACTATTGATGGTGAAGTGATAAGTCATAGAGATGTATCTTTTAATTATCACTTACTTAACTTAGGAGTGACAATGCAACTCCCTGCTGGCTTTGAAGCAATTGTAGATGCAAGAAGTAGCACTCCTAGTAAGCTAGGTATAATCTGTGCTAATAGCCAAGGTGTAATTGATAATTCATATCAAGGAAATGATGATGAATGGAAGTTCCCTGCTATTGCTATCAGAGATACTACTATTCATAAAGGTGATAGAATCTGCCAATTCAGAATTCAGTTAAGTCAGAAAGCTACTATGTGGCAGAAGCTTAAATGGCTCTTTAGCTCAGGCATTGAACTTGTAAAGGTTCAGAAATTGAATGGTAACAACAGAACTGGAATAGGTAGTACTGGTGTTAAGTAATAACTCTAAAAAAAAAATGAGAACATGATAACAAATATATTATTTGTGGTAGGATTAGCACTTCTGGCTGCTCTCTTTGCCAAGGTGGTTGATATGGCTAGAAAGGGAGATACAAGAATGTTGGCAGATAAGATGTCATTCAGAGAAACATTGGATTTAACTGAACTTCCTATTGTTACCTTTAGGAACAATGCTAAGAAGTTTAACTTTCTGCTTGATACTGGTGCCACTAATTCAGTAATTAATAAGTCTGCACTTGCAGATATGGTCTCTAATCCTACTGGGAAGAGAGATACTATATATGGGTCTGATGGTAATAGAGAGGAAGTTGATATAGTTTCTATAGGTATTAGTTATAAAGATAATACCTTTGATGAGGAGTTCTATGCTAAAGATTTAGATGCTGCTTTTGGTAATCTAAAGGCTAGTCATGGTGTAAACCTGCATGGAATTATTGGTAATTCTTTCTTCCAAAGATATAGATATGTCATAGACTTTGATAAACTTGTAGCATATTCAGCAATGTAATGGAGAATATAATCAAACTTAATTCAAGAGGTGAGGAGAACAATTACCTCAAGAGACTTAGTAAACTAGATGGCAAAGAGTCAAAGACTTATGCACTTAAAGTTAGCACACCAACTGTAAGAGCTAGTAAGCTAGCTACAGGATACGAGTTTATTGACCCTTCTGGTGGTCCAATGATTAAGGTTGGTTCTCTTCTTGAAGAAGCTCAAGCAGTAGTCAAATCAATTGACTATACTATGGGTTATGGATATACAATAACATTTGAATAATATGACAGAAGACTGGGAATTTAGAGAGGAACAGCAGGAAACCATCTACTATGGGGAGCAAATATACTTTGTCACAGGGCAATCTTATTTGTTTGAAGATGAGGATAGACCTTTCAAATGTATCTCAGTTGAGCAGTCTTTGGAGCTACTGGAAACCCTAAGAATAGTAGGCTTGGATAGTGAAACTAAAGGTACTGAAATCTGGCAAGGACAGTTGTTACTTCTTCAATTAGGTAATAAACACTTTCAAATAGTGATTGATTGCTTGACTATAGATGTAAGAAGGTACAAAGAGTTCCTTGAAAGTGACAGACTCTTTATCATTCACAATGCCAAATTTGATTTAAGATGGCTATATAAAGAAGGAATTGTAGTAAGAAATGTCTATGATACTTTCTTAGGTGAAAAGATACTATTCTTAGGTTTCCCTCCAGGCACAGTCTCTTTATCTTTACAAGCTTGTTGTGATAGATACTTGAATATACATCTTGATAAGACTGTTAGAGGTAAGATACATGCAGGTTTAACAGATGAGGTAATTATATATTCAGCCAATGATGTTGTTTGGCTTGGGGATGTAATGAATGCTCAATTAGAACAGATTAAAGCTAGAGGTCAACTCAATGCTTTAGAGGTTGAGAATAGATTTGTTAGAGTACTTGCATATATTGAATTCTGTGGTATTAGACTTGATGCTGTTAAGTGGAAGGCTAAGATGGTTAAGGATGAAGCTAGATTGAGAGAAGCTGAAACCAAGTTAAATGAATGGGTGATTAACTATGTGTTATCTAAAGGTGAAAATGCTGAGATAGCTTATGATTCTACCACTAGAAGAGGTAAGAAGAAGAGAGCTAAGGCTAGTGCTGGTAAATATGTAGCTATAGACCCACAGAGAAACTTGTTTGAAGAGTCTAAACCTAGATGTATAATTAACTGGAATAGTAACAAGCAGGTTATTCCATTATTTGAAGAATTAGGCTTTGAGTTGTGGACTAAGGATAAAAAGACAGGCAAGTTAAAGAAGTCTGTAGATTCAAAGGTGCTAGGAAAGCAGAAGGGTAAGAGTGATATTCTTCCCTTGTATCTTGAGTATTCAGCAGCATTTAAAGTAGTAACTTCCTTTGGTCAAAACTTCCTTGATGCTATTAATCCTGTTACTGGAAGAATACATCCTACCTTCAATCAAATGATGGATACAGGTAGATTGAGTTGTGGTAAAGGAGGTAAGAAAGGTGGAGGAAAGACTAAAGATGATGATATAGCTGAGGATGAAACTGATGTAAGTGCAGATGAAATTATTGCAGTTGATAAGAGTGTAAATGTGCAACAGTTACCTAGTGATGAGGAGACTAGAGCATGTTTTATACCTAATACAGGGAATCTGCTTGTTGACTGTGATTATGGAGACCAAGAAGGTCATGTGTTTACTGAATTAACTCAAGATAAGGCATGGATTGAATTCTATAATGACCCTGCTGAGAGAGATGGTCATGCCTTTGTAGCTAAAATGATATTCCCTGATGAGCTTAAAGATATACCTGAAAAGGAAGTAAAGAAGAAGAGAAAGGACTTAAGAGATGCAGCTAAACCTGCTAGATTTACCTTTAATTATAATGGTACAGCTAGTGCATTAGCAGCTAATACTGGTAAGCCACTTGACTTCTGTGAGAAGTGCTTTGTTACTTACTTTAATGCTTTTAAAGGTATTGACAGGTTCTTTAAAGTATCTAAGAGAAAGATGTGGGAAAGAGGATATATCTTAATCTCAGAATTAACTGGATTAAGGGCATATATCTATGACTGGCCTATCCTCAAAGGTATTGAGAGAAGGAAGAATGGCATGGGTCAAGAGTTCTGGGACTTATATAGAAGTGCTAAGGAATCTGGCTTAGTTATAGAGGATGTTCCTAACTCAGTTCTGCAAGAGATTGCAGGAAAGTTTGCTAAAGGTGAGCCTCTTCAAGCTATAGCTATAAGGTATGAATATAAGGTTAAAGTAGCTGGTAAAGTAGAAACAAAATACATTGATATTAACTGGCAGACTGTAATAGTCAAAGTCTTCAAGCACCTTAGTAAAAGAAGGAGTGCATCAGAGAATCAATCATGTAATTATACTAGTCAAGGAACAGCAGCAGCTATGACTAAAATAGCTGGTAGTGTGTATTTTGACCATCTGATAGAGAGTGGGAGAATATTCAAAGTTCTTATACCAAATGATGTACATGATGAGTATTTGATTGAACCTCCTGCTGAAATAGCTGAGGAGGAAGCAGCTAAGTTAAGTGAATGTATGGAGTATGCTGCATCACTATTTTGTAAATCAGTGACTATTAAGGCAGTGCCTGAAATAGGGTCCTGTTGGATACATTGAACCCTAATTTTGTTTGTTAGGGATTTTCATATATCATTTTATTTTCTTATATTTGTGGAAAATAAATAGTGATTCATATAAGAAAAGTCTTATAAGAGTAGCTAGAAGAAGAGCAAATATGATTAAATCTGATGCTACCCTTGAAGAACTAGAGTTATTAGTCGGTAATTTAAAAACACATTGGATTCATTAGAATGGAAATTTGTAAAGTATTTATAATTACAGTGATAGTTGTGATAGCTCTATGTGGGGCTATCTATTCTATCTACTTGATGAACTGTAAGCAGAAGAAGAATATTTATGTTTATCCTAAGACTAAGAACAAGTATCTTGTTAAAGGTATAGTTAAAATGAAGGACACCTTATCTAATGAATGGATAGATGCAGTCCTTTATATTAGTCTTAAGAATGGTCATTATTATGTCAGGGAAAAGAGACAGTTCCTTGACAAGTTTGTAACATTAGAAGATTGGGAGGAAAGTAATAATGGGAATGTTAAAAGTAGGTGATGAAGTTAAATATATAGGAATACACAGTAATTACTTTCATAAAGGTAAAAATTATACTATAAGTAAGATAGTAGACAAGGCTATCTTTTTAGTAGATGATGATGAAGATAACCATGAATGGAGTTATACTGAGTTCTTTAAGAGCTTCTCATTACCCAATACTCTTCAAGTGTCTCAGACTCAAGAAGATGTTAGAAGCTATAATGTAGGACAATCTGATTATGCTAAACATAAAATTCAACCTTGGGATATATGGTTAGAATATAATCTAAATCCTTGGGATGCAGATATTGTTAAAAGGATACTTAGAACTAAGGAAACTGATAGTAGAAAACTTGACTATGAGAAGATAATTCACATAGCTAAAGAGAGAATCAGACAATTAGATGCAGGCTATGAGTAAGATAATATTATGTAGAGGAATACAAGGCTCAGGTAAAACTACGAAAACTTAGTTGATAGTACCCTTGGTTATATGAATTGTTACTCACTAGAGTATAAAGATTTCTTTATACCTCTTGAGGTGTGTATTGAGAGGGACTCTAAGAGAGAGAACCCTATTGGTGAAGAAGTAATAAGAAAGACTTATGAAAGGTATAAATCAATAATTGAAAATGTATGAGTCAACAGGGGATTTATGCAGGGCCAGGTAATGCTAGTCCTAATAGAGATAGGCAACCTACTGAGAAACAGAGGAAGTGGAGAGCTAGAAATAACATACTTTGGAGGTTGAAAGGTATGTCTATTCCCTATTACTCTGGAACTGGAATACTAACATCAGTAGAAGTGGAAAAGCTAACACAAGCTTTCTCACTAATAAGAGAAGTAGTGAGTAATTCTACTCAATCAAGTAGAGAACTTGGGTTCAATGCAGTTGAAAGATGTAGGTATTGTGGTAAACCTTCAACACATGAGGGTGGTCTATGTGATAATTGTTATAATGTAAGACATTATTAATATGGCAGAAATATCAGTTGAAAATGTAATGGTGGAAGCTGAGAAAGATTCATTCTTTCCACCAAGATTATGGGTAATTACCTATGATTTAAGAGGAGTTGGTAAAGGTATTGCAATGGTAAAAGCATCTAATGCAAATGATGCTGAGCAAATACTAAAGACTAATGGTATGTACAATGGTACTCAATCAGAGTATCTTGTAACTAAGACAGAAGAGATTGTCATTCCACCTTGTTGTGGTTTAATGGCAGAACAGAATGTAGAATTCTTTAATAACAACTAACTATGGGATGTTTATTTGAAAGCTGTTACTTGCCTGCTGGTGCTACTCATGATACAAGAGCACCATATAATGAACCTTTAGATGTTAAACATAAAAGGTTTGTTAGTGTAAGTATATCTTACTATGATGAAGTAGAGTTGCCTCCAGATGCTACTGAGGAGCAGATTAGAGATGCTTTTAGGCAGAAGGTAAGTGATGGCAAGTTTCCTAAAGAGTTTGATATTGATGAAGTTGTAGTATTAGAGGAATGATGAAATATTTATTACTTTTAATGGCTACTATTTTATGTTCTTGTGGACATCCTGAGGAAGCTACTACTGGATATGTTAAACTGATAGAAGAGAATCCTGAATGGAAAGTCTATCAAGTGAATGACTCTTGTCTTTTAGCTGTACCTAATTATAATAACAGAGATGCTAAACCAGTTATATAGAGTAGGAGAGTTTAAATTTAAATTTAAAGAAGATGAAATTAATAAAAGCTAGTTTTAATATAATAGAACAAGGTCCTAGTATAGATGGTATATATAAAATAATTGAACAGGCAGGAAGAGTATGTTATAAGTCTGAGGATAAGATAACAGAAGATTCTGCTAAAGGATTTGTAGGTAGAATGGTTAAATCTGGTCATGGGGCTATGTTAGAGCACGGCACTGTATATTTAACTACAACAGCCACTTCTCCAGAAGTAAGAAAATACGAAATAATAAATCCTTATTCTAGAGTAAAAAAGATAAGTGTAGATGGTATAAACGGTAGGGCTTATATAACTACAAATTATCGAGTACTAGTAGAAAATAAATGGCTTGATGATTTAAAATATCAATGTGACCCTACACCTTCCCACGAGAAGCGTATTACAGTCAAATTCATATGTGATAGAGGAGTAAGTCATGAGTTTGTTAGACATAGAGTATTTAGTTTTGCTCAAGAAAGTACCAGATATTGTAACTATAGTAAGGATAAGTTTGGTAAGGAATGTACATTTATTATTCCTAGTTGGTTAGGTCTTTCTAAAGGTTCATATACCTATGACTATCCAAGTGGATTTACTAAGGATGGTAATAAATGGAATTCTGAAATAGAATTTAACCCGTTTCTTTTATCTTTAGCTAGAAGTGAAGCTACGTACTTAGAGCTTATAGAACAAGGTTGGACTCCCCAACAAGCAAGAGCAGTATTACCTAATTCACTTAAGACAGAACTGGTTATGACGGGTTTTGTAAGTGATTGGAAGAGATTCTTTAGACTCAGAAGTAGGATTGCTAAAACTGGGAAACCTCACTCACAGGCTCAAGAACTTGCAGACCCACTTATGGATGAGTTTGTCAAAAGAGGTATAATGGAAACACTTCTTTAGGTGTAAATGTTATGTAGGAATAACCAGCCAAGCTCCAGAATGCAGATGGGGCAATGATGGTTGTAAGTACTTGGAGATTCATAAGAATGGTAAACTCAAGCATCCTTATTTTGCTCAAGCTATATTAAAGTATGGTTGGGATAGAAAGAACTATGATTATTCTTGGAATGAAGAGTATAAGAATAGAATAGGAGTACTTGCCTCCATCATTGTAATTTCCAATAATAGTAAGGGTAGCATTAGCTACCCTTTTGTTTTTTAGTAAAGATTCTGCTTTTTATGCAGAACTTTTAGACTTATTCTCTTGTTTATTTAAAAAATATATTCTACTTTTGCAAAGTAATTAACTAATAATTAATTGAATGTTATATGAGTAAGACTTGTTATACTCCAGTTAAAGGACTGGATGATGTAATAGCTAGTAAGGTAACAGGATGGAATAAATACTTAGTTGCTAATCTTAGAGGTCTATATCAGGAAAGAAATCCTGAGGCTGAGACTCCTACTGCTGAAACTCTTGTAGAGTTCAGAAGAAGTCTTAGTAAGGAAGATGCTAAGAGAATCCTTGATGCTGTTAATAATCCTGCTGTGTCTTATACACAGTTAAGGGATGACTTTAGTGCAGAAGAAAGGTTCAATAGAATAAGTATGATTTCTACTATGTTCTCAGACATTATAGATGCTGTTCAAGAGGAGAATCCTAGTGTAAGTAGAAGAGATATTGTAGCTGGTTTCACTATTGATGGTCAGCAAGTTGGCGGTATAGCTGGCATCTTTAATGAGATATATGATACTCTCCAATCACAATATAGTGATGCTGTACAAGAGGGAGACACTGAAACAGCTTCTAAGTATCAAAAGATATTTGATAACTGGGGAGCTTTACTATCCTTTGCAAAGATTAGAATTAGAGAAGCAGAAGACCTTAAGATAGGACAAGACATTAGCTTTGCTGATGATGCTAATCCTAACAACTTCAATGATAATAACATGACTGAGAAGTTCATCATGGAAGAGTCAAAGAGAGAAGGTTGGATGGAACAAGCTGAATTTGAGTCATCATTTGGCTTAATTGGAAAGCAGGTAAGAAAGGTTATTGGAAGAACACCTCAATATAAGGATGGTCAACCAGTACTTGATGATTTAGGTTTCCCTGTAATGCAAGACCCTGTAAGAATGCACCAAGAATTACTTGATGTACTTAGAGGTGTTGGCAGTGAAACTGAAATGATGAATGCTCTTAGAGAGTATAGTAGTACTGCTGGGTGGGTTTCTCCATTCATGGAAGAGCTTGAGAATCCATTAGTAAGAACCCAGTTCTATACTGATTTCAAGAAGAACTTCCAACCTTATGCTATGCAGACTGAGAAACAAGATGGCAGAATTAAGACTTACAAGACTGCTCTACTTAATAGAATTAAAGGTGATAAACCTTTTAGTTCATTCTTGACCTCAGTTAAACTTGGTAAGGTAATTAATCCTACTAGAAGTATCTTTGAAAAGAGTGGTCTTAGTACTAGGATTATGCCAGTAAGAGTAGAGAGAATTAGAAATAAGATAATTGACACTCTTACACAACCAGAGAGAATAACTGAGAAATCTAAGTTCTGGCAAATGTCCAAGGTTGAAAGAAAGCAGTTCTTAATTGATGCTACAGAATCACTGGGTATTGATATAGATGGTGAGACTTTAGATAGAATAATGAGTAAGAACAAAGATGTTAGAGCATTAAATAAGGAATTACTTGATGCTGCTAAGTTTGGTTTAACACTTACTAAGGAAGAGCAAGAGGGAAGGAAGGATGTTAGTTATGAGGAGTTAATCAAGAGAGCTTCCAGTAATGAAAAGAAAGGTGTACTGAGAGAGAAGATTACTAAAGTACTTGCTATTGTAGCTAAGAGCAGGGAAGGCTTAAAGCTTGAAAGTAGAGTAAGATATGGTGATAATACTTTCTTTAGTAATGTCATTCCATCATTCATGGGAGATAGATTTGATAGAATAGCTAGCTTTGTAAAGGCTACTGATAAGAGAGGACTTCAAGCTATGCTTGAAACTACTTATCTTGATTCCTCATACTTCCAGTATAATGGTAAGATACTTAACAAATGGATAGAAGAACTCTATAATAGTGATTTAAGTAAAGATAACTTTGCTGCTAACTTCACATTCAAGAGATTCTTAGGTACTGATAAGCTTACATTTGATGATTTCACTAGTAAGCAACACGCAGTACAGATGCTCAATGAGTATTTCTCTGAAAGGCAGATTAGTCCTAATAGTCAATATGCTTGGTATCCTGTATTTATCCTTGGTGATAGTGGAGTTGCTAAGTTCATTAAAGCCAAGAGATATGGTGGTCAGGAAATCTTAGATGGTTTGTACAATGTCTATGTTCAAGAGAAGAGAAGGATGGAGTTAACCAAAGCTGCTAATAAAAAGATGCAGGAGGAAGGTATAAAGGCCATTGACAACTTCTCAAAGAATGAAGATAAGTTTAGCCTACTCCCCTTCCTAAATGAACCTAAGTATGCTGGAATGATTAAAGAGGGAAACCTTGAACAATCAGTTAAGCAAGCTATTAGAGCATATATGGATGATGCTGTTACTAAGTTTAAGCAACAACTGAATAACTTAGGAGTACTTGAACAAGCAGGTAATCAGTATGTATATCTAAGTCAAGAAGTTAAAGGTGATAGAACTATAGACCAAGTGCTAGCAGACTATTACTGGAATACTAAGTTTGCTACTATTCAACAGTTGCAAATGATGACTATTGACCCTTCTTTCTATAAGGGAACCAAGGACTTACAGAAGAGATATAAGGAGATTCATGCCCCAGGTTCTGCATTAAGTGTAGAAGCTATTGACCCATTCACAGGTGAAAGATATAGTAATGATGGTATTGAAAGAGTAGTTTATTTTGATGATATTGATGTAAATGCTGAGAAGTTTGACCCAGAGTTTATGGCAGCAATTGCTAATCACTTTGGTAAGAACTCTAATGTATATAAGTCATATAAGAAGAATACTCTAACAGATGGTCAAGGCTATAGAACACTTGAAAGTTATAAGAAAGTAATGGGTATGGCTGGTAAGTGGGATGAAAGAATGGAAGCAGCTTATAATCAGATACAATCTATTAGGTCAAAGATAGGTAAAGATGAGAATCCATCAATGGAAGATATTAAGTCTATCTCAGATTTAGCTGTTATATTTCAACCTATTAAGCCTTATTTATTCTCTTTTGAAAACTATAGTATCAATGGAGCAGATATGTTAAAGATACCTGTTCAGCATAAGTATGCTGAGGCAGTTCTTATACCTGAACTTCTGCCTGCTGGCAGTAAATTAAGAGATATTGCATATTGGATGGAAGAGCACGTTAATCCTGAAACTGGTAAGAGTGAGCCTATAGATATGATTGGTTCTACTAAGATTGTTAAGGTAGGTGGATTTGGTTCTACTGATATAGCTAATGCAACCCATGATAACATAGATGAGTACCTTAATAAAGGTTATGTTCATCAGTTAAGCTATGCTGACTATAGAATTCAGACTAATGTTCCAGAGCATATTAACAGTTCTCAGTTGTTTGGTACTCAGGTAAGAAAGCTGATTATGGCTAAGGTAGAAAGGTTCAAAGACTACAGTAGCTATATAGGTGGAAAGAGAGTTAATCTTGGTGGTAAGTATGGTAATGTTAAGTTGAATGGTGGTAATCTTGTAAGGTTCTATAATTCTCTTATTACTGCTAATATCATTGATTCTTATCATCTATTTGAGAATGCAGTATCAGATGCTGGTAAGATAAGTAATAGACTAATTCAGACTACAGCTAACAACAGCAGGGAGTCTAAAGATAACATTATGGCTTATAGTCTTAATGCTAAAGGTGAATTTACTATACCTTTATTTGAAGGAGGATTAGAGCATGATAGCTCAGCTTTATTCTTTAGTCTCTTCCAGAAGATGGTAAACAAACAGTCTATTAAAGGTGGTAGTGCAGTTCAAGTATCTGCTATGGGTATTACTGGTTATGAAGAAGATGGAGGTTTGAGATATGTAATAGACCCCAATAATCCTAATAACATACTGTATGCTGAGTGTGAGATTCCTTGGGATTTGACCTATACTGATAATGCTGGTAAAGAACATGCTCTTGACTTTGGAACCTACTGTAATGAAGATGGTACATTAAAGGTTGATGCAGATGGTAATACATTACTTGAAAAGACCTATCCTAATATACTTAGTTTACTTGCATATAGAATTCCAACTGAAAGAGATTACTCAATGATTAATCTGAGAGTGAAAAGATTCAGTCATAAGACTGCTGGAGGTACTATTAAAGTACCACCTCAGGGAACTACTATTGCAGGTTTTGACTTTGATATTGATAAGTTGTACTTTATGAGAAATGAGTATCAACAAAGACAACTTACATCAGAGGAGGTAAAGAATATATGGTCAGAGTTCTATGATACATATCCTAATTTGAAGGCAGTTCTTAAAGAAGCTAGAGAAGAGGACACTGAATCATTAGATAGGCTGTATAAGTATTGGGAGAAAGCTGGATTACCTTATACATATCAAGCAGCTTTTAATCAGTTTGTAGCTGATAGAGGTTATATTAAATTTGAAGAGTATGATTTTAGTAAGAGTCCATTAGAGAATAGTAAGGCTAGTAGAAACAACATGCTTATTCATCTAATTCAGCAGAGATTAAGTGATGTTGAAACCTTTGGTGATAGATATACCCCTGGTGGATTTAGTAATGCTTCAAAGGCAGCTAGAGTGATGAGAGAATTAATGTTTGGTAATGTAATTGCTGACCACAACTCTAGCACTGTTGACCTTTCTAGTATTAATAGAGCTATAGATGAAGGTAAACTGGAAGACCCAGAACCTAACTATGACCCTAGTGACCCTATGACTATTGTTACTTACAATCAGCAGAATAATGTTGCAGGTAAGCTGATTGGTATATTTGCTAATCAGAATACTAATCATGCTTTTGCATCTTTGATGGAAGAATTCTATTTGAAAGAAGCTATCTCATTTGCAGGCAAGACTTATGCAGACTTATTACACAATAGTGAGATAGATACAAGTTTGAATGTTGCTGAGTTCTTAGCTGCATCAGTAGATGCTGTTAAAGACCCTGTACTTAACTTCTTGAATCTAAATACTATTACTGCTGATGCTGGTGCAATGTTAGCAAGACTTGGTTTCACAACTGAGGATATTGGTTTGTTATTTAATCAACCTATTATTAAGGATATATGTGAATACAGCTTTAATAATGGTATGTCTGATATTAACTCTGTGATAGATAATGTATTAGATATTTATGAGGTTGAAGATGAATTAAATAAAGCTATACCTGAGGAGTTTGATAAAGAGCAGCTAGCATACAACATTGTTAGAAGTGCTAATGAAGATAAGAAAGACCTAATGAGAGATGATGAGTTTGTTGAAAGACAGATTCATGTAGCTGACTTATTCAGAAAGATACTTGAGGCAAGTAATGATGTTTCTCAGTTTGTTAGAAACACTAAGTTTACTGCATCTAATGCTGTAGGTTCTACCTTTGGTGATGCCTATGCACAACAGATGAAAGTAGCTGCATATGTCAAGTCTTTCAAGAAAGCTGATGCTCTTAAGGTTGGGATGAAAGTAGCACAAGGTATCTACTCACCTATTAATAATGAAGGTAGCACACTGGATATGAGTGACCAAGAGTATATGGAGAGTCTACTTGAAAATCCATTTGCTTATGAACAAGCTATGTATGATATGAATAGAAAAGCAGAAAAGGCAATCAATAAGTTCTATCCTTACAACACTAAGGCTTATAAAGAAGCTAGAGAAGGGTTAGCAGGATTCACTAGAAGTGGCTTACTTGATGCAGAGACTATTAATAGCATACACAGTGACTTAATGGTATTTATGTTAAGTCAGCAAGAGAATAGTTTGTTTAATGGAAACATGCCTATTAATGCTGCTGGTGAAGTTGTAACAGCTAGAGAATACTTTACAGAGGTATTTCCAGAAGGGTTATTCAATATTCTTGAGGCTAATCCTACAATGAAGTCCATGCCTATATTCCAGTATATGCAGTTTCAAACTGATGAAAAGACTGGTAAAGTAAGTATGAACATTCAAGATATAGGTGGTTTAGCACCTTATCAGAAGGATGAGCTTAAAGAGAGTTGGGGTGACTTAATGAGAAATGAGAATACTGCTGAGATAGCACAATCTCTATTCTTATATAACTATTACAAGTTAGGCTTTACTTATAGTCCTATGGCATTCATGAACTTGGCTCCTACAGAAGTTAAGTTAGCTGTGCAAGTAGGATATGACTATAATGGTAATCCTCAATCTTATGTTGATTTCTTAAATGAAGTGCAAAAGAGTAGGATAGGTGTTAATAGTCAAGAGTTTGCTAAACAGTATTTGCTTAATCACTTAGATAACACTAGACTGGTACTTCATCCTAAAGGAAGAAGTGGTAAAATTATCAGTAACTTAGCATTTGAAAAGGGTGTAGCTGTTAACAGTTTCACACTAAATGCAAAGAAGCTAGGTAAAGATGCAAACCCTTTCTTACTTCCTAGTGAAGATAAAGGTATAGATGTATTCAGACCAGTGATTGTTATAGATGATGTAGCATATCTGTGTAATAGTGGTGGAGATATATTTAATCAAAGTACTACTGGCAGTATGGATTACTTTAGAGTAGATGCCTTAGGTAATGCAGGTAAATCTCTTCAATACAGTTCTAATGGAATTACAACAAGTATGGTAGCTGATACTGAGGTTCAAGACAATGGTAATACATCTGTTGAACCTGAGGTAGTTAGTACACCAGATACAAGTTTAACTACAGAAGAACTAATAAAAGAGGCTACTGACTTAGCTCTTAAAGCTGATAATACTCTTCAAAGAGATATGGTAGTAGAGATGCTAAGTAAAGCTAGTAGAGAAGACTTGATTGATACGATTAACTCTCTGAAAGCACAGGCTAATAATGTAACTGACCAAGAAGGTAATAAGATTTGTTAAATATGGATAAGTGTAGTATAATTCCAAGAGTAAAGAACAAACAAGGTGAATTTGTAGATAGTGAGCTTTTTAACTCACTACTACATTACACCAATGATAGGGAAATAGCTAAGCAGTATTATGCTGTAGGTACAAGCCCTGAGTTCTTAAGTAGAGTAGCTAATGAAGCTAAGTTTGATAGTAATGGTGAGATAACCTTTCAGTCTTTGAGACAGCTAACTAAATTAAAGTTAAGTGATGAAAAGATAAAGCAAACTCTTAACAAAGATATTGGTGCAGGGGTATATGATTATAATGAGGCTGTACCTAAACTTCAATCTTTTAATAGAGCTAGCCAATACAATGACAAGTATATGGCTACTATTATTAGTAGACCAGATGGTAAGGTAGAGTTAAGTATAGTTGATAAGAATAGCACTAATACTGCTCAACTTAATGATAATATAGCTAATAGAAGTCTGCAAGAAAGGATTAAATTCTATCTTAATAGAGCTGGTGTTGACTACAGCTTCATGGATGCAAGTGATAGAGTTAATGGTAGATATAGTACTATTAATGCAACTAGGACTGCTGATAGTTTATATCAGCTAATTAAAGTAGCTAATAATGAACAAGTTGATAGTAGCTTATCTGAGGAAGCAGGTCACTTTGCTGTAGGTGCATTAGGTAATAATCCTTTAGTTCAGAGACTTGAGAGAGTGCTTACACCTGATGTACAGAAAGCTATTATGGGTGAGGAGTATGACACTATTGCCTATAGAAGTAATCCTGCAAGAGAAGTTGCTGGTTATTTAGTTGGTAAAGCAATCAATGGTGAAATTGATAAGAGAGCTTCATGGCAATCATTGATAGGTAGAATTGTAGATACAATTAAGAGAGTATTCAATACTATTACTGGTAATGAGATAGCTAATGCTAAACTTGATGCTATAAGAACTGCTGATGCAATTGCACAAGGATTTATGTCACCTGGTTTCCAGGGAACTGTAGAAAATGCTCTTGAAACTCAAGAAACTCTATTCAGTGCTAAAGACTCTGTTAATGTAGCTACCTTCAAGTCTATATTGAACATCTTAAGAAGTCAAACAGAAGAAATGAGGGCTATAGATAAGTCTCTTTATAACAAGTACAATCAATTAGCAGGTCAAGTTGAGGCAGGAAGAATAAGTAATAGCCCTTCACTATTTGCTGACTTGATAGCAGTAGATGGTATAACAGAAGCTATGGACTTAATGGTTGATACTGTACCAGAGATGATTAACAAGCTCAATAAAGTTGATTTCAATGTAGCCAATATTACTCCAGAGAATGCAGCTTTATTAAGAGAAGTAGGTACATTTGTCACAAATGCACAGGCTTTAATTAAGATTGTAAAGGATGCAACCACTACAGAAGACTCTAGATTGAAGTTACAGAATGTAAGTGAAGATACAATGAATAGACTCAAGACTCTTAGGAGAAACTTGAATGAAGCTATTAATGGTGATGATAGGTTACTAGGTAATCTTGAAATCAAACAGAGAGAGTTTTATTTAAAATTCCTTGAAGATGCTATGGGTTCTACTTATGTAGAAAGAGCTTCAAGAGTAATCTTTGACTGGAAGAAAGGACAAAGAGGACTTAAGTGGGTTAATGCTGAAAGAGTTCCTATTGAGGATTTACTTAGATACATGGAAAAGGATATTAGTATTCATGAATCAATCCTTGCATCAATGTCTAACAACTCTGATGTAATAGGTCAGCTTGCAGATAGAGCAGTTAAGTTAGCTAATAAATATGCTGATGATATGACTATTCAATCACAAGATAGACTTAGAGGATTGGAGAAAGACTTGCATGATATTGGTGAGAAGAACACTGATATATTCTGTGAAGTTAGCCCAAGAACAGGCAAATTAACAGGTAACATTGTATCAGAGTTTGTATGGGGAGACTATGAAGATGATTGGCTTGCATTCAAGAAAGAAGCAAGAGATAACTTCTATGCTAACAATAACCTTGATGGTAAGTCTGATTTTGAAAAGAGTCTGCTTTGGGACCAGTTCTTCAAACCTCAAGCTAAGTCATGGCATAAACAACACTCCCAGTGGCATATGATTGAGCAAAGATGGTATCCTAATGATAACTATAGAAGTGAGCAATATGCTAGAACTATAGCAGGAACAAGGAGAGAGGGTTGGTTAAATAAATACATGAACCTTAAGAGAGAACTTGATGGCTTCTTGCCTAATGGTAGTACTAATGTTTATAGAATGCCTCAATTCAAAGGCACTACTATGAATAAGATTAGGAATAGAAGAATGACGGAGGGAACTGGCAAAGCTATTAGTTATACTTTGAGAAGAAATATGGCTGATACCTTTGTTGAAGATAGTGAAGATAGAGACTTTGGTAGTGACCAAACCTATAATACAATAGAGGAAGATATGTTCTCTAATCAGCTTGAGTTTGAAAAAGAGAAGTTAAACAGAGTTCCTATCTATGGTATCAATAAGTTAAGAGATACTGGAGAACTTAGTACAGACTTGTTCCAATCTACATTAGCTTATGCAGGTATGGCTCATACTTATGCAAGTATTTCAAGTATAGCAGGTACTCTTGAGATTGGTAAAGATGTCTTGAAGAGGAGAGCTGTAGGAGGGGTTAAGCCTGAGTCAGAGAGAGATGAAACATCCAGAGCCTATAAGAGATACCAGAAGTTCTTAGACAAGCAAGTGTATGGCATTAATACTCCCAAGATAAAGATTGGTAAGAAAGTTGTGCTAAATAAGATAGTAGGCTTCTTTACTGGTCTTGCATCAAAGTTCTTCTTAGGTGGTAATGTTCTTGGTGGTGCAGTTAATGTTGGTACTGGTAGTTTTGAAATATTTAAAGAGGCTTTAGCAGGTGAATTCTTTAGTGTGAAAGACTGGGAAAGAGCTAATCTAACCTATTGGAAGTCACTGCCATCTAACTGGTTACATGCTGGTGATGATGTTAAGGAAGATAAGGTAAGCTTATTCATTAGACAGTTCAATACTCTTAATGAAAATAAGAAGAAAGAAAGAGAATACTTCACCAATAAATCTAAATGGGTTAAGTTAAATCCTGTTGGTGAGAATCTATTCTTACCTTATAAATGTGGTGAGCACTACATGCAGACTATGGCCTTCTTAGCACTAGCTAATAAGACTAAGCTAGTAGATGAAAATGGTAATCCTATTTCATTATACAATGCTTATCAAGTAGTTCCTATAGATGAAACTAAACCTGAATTAGGTAAGACTTTAGCTATGAAGCAAGGTGTTAAGTATGTTGATACTGAGACTGGTGAGCTAAGAGAATGGAGTATAGATGATGAGTCTAGATTCATGGATAGAGCTAGAGAAATCAATAATAGAATGCACGGTATCTATAACAATGCAGATAAAGTAGCTATTCAACAGAATGTCTATGGTAATGCTTTGTTAGCCATGAGAGGGTATGCTTTAGGTATGATACAAAGAAGATTTGGTGTTAGTACTTATAGTGTAGCTTTAGGTGGGGAAACAGAAGGCTCTATGAGAACTCTTGCTAAGGTAATTGCATCTACATTCACTGATAAAGGTGGATTTGGTCTAACAGCTAGAGCTATCCTAACTCCAGTATCTAAGACTACTCAGCAAAGGATGCTTGATGCTGGCTTCTCAGCTAATCAGTATTATAATATGAGAAGAAACTGGGCAGATATGGCAGTTATTGTAGCACTAACTTTACTTAAGATGCTAAGTGCTAAGCCTGATGATGACGATGATGAAGAACCTGACCAAGCTATGGGTTTCCTGTATTATGCAGCTAGTAGATTATATAGTGAACAAGCTGCTTTCAATGCTCCTTGGGGGTTTGTTAAAGAGGCTCCAGTAGTTACTAATATATTACCAGTTGGCTTTAGTTTGGCTACTGACTTAGTTAATATAGTTACACTATTTGCTACTCAAGAGGAGTATAAGTCAAGTGGAGGTACTTATGAGAAAGGTGATTTGAAATGGGCACACAAAGTTGAGAGAATGCTTCCCTATTGGAGAAGCTACTTAATGATGCAAAATCCATATCAAGCAGCACAGAGTTATCAGTATGGTAGAGCTAATCTTATCAAGTAATAAAACACAAAAAGAGCTAGAGGTTAATCCCCCTAGCTCTCTTTTTTTTTTATCTTAGTTATACTTAACTCAGACATTCTTTCTGATGTTGCTTCTCATCCTCAGTCATGCTATTCCAAGATTCCTTGGTATATCCTAACTGTATAGCAGCTTGCCTAACATCATCACTAATTGACTCCCAGTTATTAGCTGATGGAGTAACTAGGTTACCTTTCTTAGCTGGCTTAGCAAATCTATTCTTAACTCTACCCATCTTAAGACCAAGGTTCTTGTTAACTACAGTCTCTGGTTCAACTATTTCAGTCTTCTCAACCTCTACACCTGCTGGTAACATATCAGTAATCATTTGCTTCTCACTATCAGTAAGTTTATCATATTGAATATTTACATCAGTGAATGGTACCGAACCTACTTCTTCGAGAATAGGTTTAGAGTCTTTGTACTCTTTACCATTAGCAAGTAGTTGGTTTCCTTCACTAACTTCATACTTGGTTTTTCCGTCTCTAAATCCTACAGGAGCAGGATAGGTAACATTAATAGATATAATGTTAAGTGAGGCTACCTTAATACCATACTTATCTTCAATGAACTTCTGATACATTGAGACTTGTTTAGCATACTTCTTTCTCTTTTCTTCACTTATACCGCTTCTATTAGTCTTCATATCAAAGATATGAAAGTTACCTTGAGCATCATAAGCAAGTAAGTCAAGAGTTCCAGCAACTGGTACTTCATGTACCTGACCTTGTGTATCCGTTACTTTAACAGTTCCTGTAACAGTAACATCCCTTGGAATTACTGTAAGACCTTGAGCATCAAGGTAGTTCTTAAGACCTACTAACTGATTAGCAAAAGCTCTCCATTCTGCTTGAGTAGCATTAGGATAATCATATAAGTAGTCATTCGATAACTTACCATCTTCTCCAGTAAACTCACCTGCAAAGAAGTCTCTTACAAACTCATCTACAGAAGTACCTATATTAGTTGAAGGTGTAATCCAAGGACTATTAGGGTCAAATCTTTCACCAGCTAGTTCATCAGCTTGAATGATAGAAGTAACTCTAGCATATCTTCTTCCTTCTTCATCAACATAACCAGAATTATCATCAGCTAATCTAATAGATTTACTATCTTCAACTATTCTATTAGCTATATCTCTAGCCTTATCAACAGCAGGATTAGATACAGGTTTAACTTCACCTTGTAATACAGCACCAGACTCACTATCAACTATAGCATTACCTACTTTCACTTGGTCAGTAGCTGTAATGACTGGAGTATCAATTGGTTTGCTAGTTGTAGCATTAACTTGATTAGCAACTACTGGTGTAGGTGATGGTGTTCTGCTACCATCTTGCTTGAATGGACTATTAATATCAATACCTCTGATAGTGTACTTCAATGAAGTTCTACTTGATTCAAGTATGTTATCATCAAATATATCACTAGCATTTCCTAATCTAGCCTTTCTAGCATCCTCAGACTCACCTTCTTTAGCACCAAAGTCATTATAATTAACTTGCCACTTAGCAAATGGTTGAGTACCCTCATATCTAAAGTTACCACCATCAATGAACAAGTTCTTAATAGCTTGAGCTTTAGTTTCATCAGTCATTGTGCCATTAGTTACATTGGCTAAAGGTATAGTACTAGCACCATTAGTTAAAGCTAATTGATACATTCTATTACCTTCAAGCATCTCTTCTGTAGGAGTAAGTACATATTCATATCCTTTAGGAATAGTAATATAGTTACTTAACTTCTTAGTCAGACTTTCACCTAATGTCTGCAACTTAGATGCACTTTCACCTACTGGTACTAACACCCCATTCTCTCTTTTGAACCTAGCATCATCACTAAAAGGCTTCTTCTTGAAGAACTCTTCAAGTGTCTTTCCATATCTATGAAGTCTACTATTAGCTTTTAGTATTTCTTCTGGAGTTCCCTCAGTTAATACTTGAGCCATTGGTTTACCTGCTCTAGAGAAGGAGTTTTGAGGAGGTGTTACATATAACTCAAACTCTTGTTCTCCACCCTTCATATTAGGTGTGAAATAAGCTAAATGTATTCTCTCACCCTTAGCATCTTGTGCAACTCTTCTGATATTAGGTAAGATACTGTTCTTGAACTTTCTATAAATAGACTGTCTTTCTTGTATAGGCAAGTTAACATCATTCATCTTAGCTCTGGACTCAGCATCCATATCATTACTCATGATAGTATGTATCAAAGTATTAGGAGTACCTGCCTTAGTATGCTCAGGTGGATTAGCTCTTACATAACCATTGGTTGTAATAACCTTGCCATCTTTATCCTTCAATAAAGTACCATCTTGCTGAGTTAAACCAGCCAATCTAACTGGTTCCATTCTAGCTGCACCTTGTGAATTAGCACTTGTTCTTGGCATAAAACCAATAGGCTGGTACTTCTTATCACCTATAATAATAGGACCATTACTATCTTCTACAACTGCCATTATAGGGAGATGGTCACTTTCATTATAAGCTTCCCCCATTTCTTGTTTAACACCTGCTATAATAGCGGGGTCTGCAACAAACATGATAGGAGTTTTAGGAGTAATATGACCTTTTCTAAGATAGTCATTCATCTTAAAGTTCTTAGATGCTTGACCTACAACAGATTGAGGATGTCTATCAACATCAGCAGTTGTTATCATACTGTTGTTTCTTCTCTCTTCACTTACTGTTGAAGGTGTTTCAGCTCTTTCAACTTTAGTAGTAGAAGTCTCAGATTTAACTTTCATCTTAGCTGCAACCTGCTTTAATAATGATGATGCTTTATCATTATTATCTCCACCTTGTTGTACTTGTGCCTGTAGCTGATTAGCCTTAGCCATAATAGCTTCACTTAAATCAGTAGGAGTTTCATACTCACTATCTCCAAGTTCATCTATAATTTGAGTGGCTTGCTCTTTAACATCATCATAAATACTTGAAGAGTTATCAATAATAGATAGTCCTGTCTGCACACTATTAGCTACTTCTTCATTACTGTTAACCTTGTACTTGTCAACTAAATCAGTTGTAGGTGTATCTGTTGTAGACTCTGGTGCTACTCCTCTAGCTAAATCTGGATTACTTTGAATATCACCAAAGATTCCTGGTTTAGCAGGTGCAGAGGTATCTTCTTTAAGGTTTTTATCAGCAGCCATTTCAGGATTCTGTTGTATTTGACCAAAGATACCAACTTGTACAGGAGGCTTAGATGCTTCTGTAGTTGTAGGAGCTACTTCTACTGGCTTGTTAACAACTTCAACTTCATTGATGTTCTTAGTATGCTCACCTATTATATCATTGTAAGTCTGTACAATCTCCTCTATACTTGCAGGAGTTAATTGCATATCACTAGGCAATCTACCATTAACTTCATCAATATAGTTAAGCAAAGCAGGAGTACCATTCTCATCTTGTGCAGTAAGTGCAGCTAATGCTGTAACATCAGTTGGACTAACACCTCTATCAACTAAGAATTGCATAGTAGTCATTATGACATTTCTATCATTCTCATCAAGTTCTTTGAACTTATCATTAGAATCTAACTGGTCAAACATACCCTCAAGGTTCTTATTATCTTCAAGGTATCTCTTGTAGTTTTCATTCTCACTAAGTATGTTTCTGATAACCTGTCTTTCTCTTACATCAGATTCTCTATATGCTTTATCTAATCCTTTGACAAAAGTAGCATAGTCCTGTACTCCATTCAAGAATTCATACTTCTTCTTTGTATTATCATCAGCAACTTGTTGCTTGATTCTATTAACAAAAGCATTAAAGCTTGCAGGGTTACTAAGTATGCTGTTATATTGAGTTAAATAAGCTTGTTGAGCCAAGTTAATTCTACCAGCATCTTGTACCTTATCCATGAAATCATTGTATTGTAAAGTACCTTCTCTTATTACATTATCTATAATAGATTGTTGTTCTTCACTATACTTATTCTTATTCTCAGGGTTAAGGATGGTAGCTCTATCTGTGGGATTAAGCTGCATTATATCAGTTTCACTAAGTACAGGATTACCCTCAATAGTCTCACCTACTTTAGCAATAGCTTTAGCTTGCTTTTCTAAAGTCTTTAAGGCTACTTTCTTAGCTCTAAGAGTCTCAGTTTCTTTTACTCCTAAGTTCTTTCTACTATTAATATTAGCTATATCAGTCTCTAATTCACCAATCTTTTCTCTCAGTTTCTGATATTCAGAATGAGCTTTACCTAATGAACCATAGTTAATTAACAAATCTCTCTGTGTGTCACTAAGGCTACTTGAAGTAGTAGGATTAATAGAGATGCTACTAATTTCATTCTCAAGCTGTGTAGCTCTTTCTCTCCATGAATCAACACTTAACTTACCATAAATAAGAGCTTGTTTAGTATCTTCATCAGCAGCATTACCTAACATCTTATCAATACTTTCAGATTCTGTAGCTATCTTGCTCATAGTATCAAGAAGTCTATTGCTATTCTTCTTTATAGTAGAAAGTATCTGAGAATCATCTTGTTCAATATCTCTGTTGTTAGGTGCATTCTTGAATTGTTGGACTAAAGCTTGAGCTTCTTCTGAACCTTCTTCAAGGTTAGCAGTTCTAATCAAGTCCTGCATAAATGAGTTATAATAGTCTGTTCCTCTTAGTTTCTCAAGAGTCATAACATCATTAATAGTCTTACCTAATTCACTGTTTCTATAGTCAAATTCATCATTTCTACCTGATGCTTCATCCATAGATTTAGCCCAGTTAAGAGTACCAACCAGTCCATCATACTTAGATTTATTAGCTGGGTCTTGTATCCAATCAGTCATTATACTTGCAGCAGTTGACCTTTCTTCACTAGCTTCTTTTTGCTCTTGAATAGCTTCCCATATAGGATTTCTATATGTAATAGGAGACCTTCTCATAGCATAACTAAGATTAGACTCATCCTCTCTTCTGATAGCAGGACCTCTTCTATTATTAATAGTAGGAGTACCTATACCAGAGGCTAAAGCACCATAGATACCAGAGAGAATAGTCTCTTTATCTATCATTGCATCACCTGCTGCTCTACTAGCTGCAAAGAAGTCATTAGCAAGAGATTCATCTACTGCATCCTTACCATCACCTTTATACTTATTAGTAATAAAGTTCTGTAGATTATACTCAGCACCACCTCTTGAAAAGGCATCAGATACACTTTGAAGATATTCCTCAGTGAACTCACCAGCAGGTTCTTGAAGTACATTAAGTACTTTACCTATCCTTCCATAAGAAGGAACCACTCTACCTGCTTCTACTCTAAAGTCTTGTGGTGTAAATAACCTACCTAACCTACTTCTTCTCATAGCTTCTTGCACAGAAGGAGTTTGAAGACCAGCTTTTAGTGTCATGTTAAGAGCACCATTAATCATGGAGTTAAGACCCATGTTATATACACCTGCCTTAGCTGCATTTACCTCTGCTTTCTTAACAGCTTCCTCATATCTAGGAGCATAACTATCATAAATATCTTTATATAGTTTCTCCATAGACTTTGCATCCTGTGGATTATAGCCTTGTCTGCTAAGTTCTTCGGGGTTCTGTAATCTCTTATTGAACTCATCATTAACTGCCTTAGCTTGTGTTTCAGCAATCATTTGCTTAGCATCATCAAGGAACTGTATCTTAGTATTAAGACCTTCACTTACCCCTTCAACAGTACCAACCATTGCAGGAATAAGGAAAGCATTAGTCTTTTGTTGTACTTGTTGGAGTCCTTTAAGTATAGTATTAACCTTTTCAAGGTTAGTTAAAGCACCTACCCTATTAGCAGCCATAGTCAAACCTTTGGCACCTTGAAATGCCTTACTTGATATAGAAGAAAGACCAGCACCAGTAAGCATAGATGCTATTGTAAAACCTTGCTGATTAATAAGTTCTGGTATAGTATTGACACTAAGTAAGTTATCAAGAATAGTACCTTGTTCCTCAGCTTGTGTTCTAATTACTGGTATGTTAGACATACCACCATTCTCTTTAGCTTCTTGAATATTAGCATCAAATAAGCTGCCATACTGCATTACATCATTGCCATATCTAGTCCAACTATTATCTATAACATGGTCCATGAAATCAAAGAAAGCATTATCAATGTCTTCATTTCTTTCATCACCAACATAGTCAATAGCACCTTTAACCATGCCAGCAGTACCTATTAAAGCACCTGCTGTTTGAGCACCCATACCCTTAAATCCATTCCAGAACTTCTCAAATACACTTTGGTTCTTTGATGCAGTATCTTGCATCTTCCTTCTAAGTATATTATTAGCTTCCTGCTCTCCATAAGCAGCCTTAGCAGCATTGTATTCTGCTGCTATCTTATACTTCTCTTCATCAGAGAAAGGCAAGTATTCAGTGTTCTTGTATCTCTTATAATAAGGAGATACATTATTAGCTATCTTATCAAATTCATCAAGGGCCTTTCTACCTCTAGCAGGCCATTGGTTATAAATACTATCAAGCTTAGTTGCTTCTTCTTGAAATTGTTGACCCTGCTCAAAGGCTTTACCAATAGCTTTAACTTGTTCCTCATCAGTATGTTCTGCTTCTAGAGGCTGCATCTTAAACAAGTCTTCATTGTATAGACTATCTCTTTGTTCAGGAGTATAATTCTTAATTATATTATAGTCTGACCTATTACCAAACTTCTCCTTGAACTTGACATTTCTATACATTCTTTCAGTCTGGTCAGGAGTAAGCCCCTTTATCTTAGTGGAATACTCCTTCTCCCAGTTCTGTCTATCTTGAGCTGTTAAACCCTTTAGTCCTTCCATATTATAATCCTGTATTTACATCAAAATTGATACTATCAGCTACTTGTGGAGTAGCTGGAGCTGCTATAGGTGCTTGAGGTGTATTTTGCTTAGGCATCAATACATAATCATAGTCACCTGCTGCTCTACTAGTAGAAGCTTTCACTCTAACTACATCATATAAATCTAAGTCTATATTTTGTTCTTTAGCTACTTTCAACATTTCATCAAGAGCACCCTTAGGTATTTCATTGTAGTTAGTTACTATATCATTGACATTCACATTATCAAGAGTATAGTTACCCCATGTAGATGCAGCATTACTTCTAGTCATACCAAACCAAGTACCTTTTACATCTTCTCCCTTTTCACCTGTTCTCCATTTACCATTGGTATTAGCAATGATAATAGGCTTATCACCCCTCTTAGCTGCATCTTTAACTCCTGCACCTGCTATTCCACTATTACCAGCATAGTTTTCAACTCTACCATCTGGATATATTCTAAGTGCCTTTCCACCACCAATTACTCTGATTACAGAACCATCTTGAAGAGGAATAGTACTCTTATCTTTAGCTGCTTGTTCTTTAGCTAAGTTAAGTCTTTCTTTCTCCATCTCTAATCTAGCAGACTCAGCAGGACTCATATAACCTCTATTAGCTTGAGTATCATATCTTTGAGTACCAATAGCATCATATAAACCAGCATTAATATAGTCTCTAGCTCTTGATTGAGTAGCTTGGTCCCATGTATCAAGACCAGATTCCTGCCATATAGTATCAGCTATTTGCTTCAATTCTTTAGGAGCATTAGGGTCATTCATTATAGTCTGCATAACCTGTTGAGGACTATAACCAAGCTGTTGCATTTGTTGAAAGTACTGACCACCAAGTATAGATGAATACTGAGGATTGTCTTGAATAGTCTTAGCCAAGTTCTGAGCCATTGTACTAGCTCTCTTAGTTAATTCTGAACCACTGATAGTATTATAAGTAGCATTAGGATTATTCAATAAATCATCAATAGATGCAGTACCATAATTAACATCAAACATTAAAGAAGGGTCTCTTTGGATAGCTTCTCTTTGAGCCTTAGTTAACTCTTCTCTCTTACTTGCAGCTAATTCAATAGGAGTTATTTCACTAGCATATCTTCTCTTCATATTTAACAAACCTCTTCTACTTTCTGGTGTTAAACCTTGTCTGGCTAAGAGGTCTGCTTGTTTAGTCAAGTCATCTGCATAGGCTTTATATTGTGCATAAGCTACAGGACTAGTTTGCTGGTCAGCTAACTTATCCCACATACCTGCCTTTGCAGACATCTCTCCTAAACCTTCTTCAATAAGCTTGTGTTCAGTATCTGCTCTATCTACAGGAGCTATCATTTGCTCATAGCTGAATGGTTTAAATTTTGAACCAATTCTTAATATCATAACAATCCTCCCTTACTCTTCTTTTTACCTTTATAGCTAGTCTGACCTTTTCTATTAATCTTGTATTTTCTAGATGGGTCAGCATTAATCATATTCCTCATAAATTCTTCCTGACCTATACCACCTAATGAATCTAAGAAGTTAGTTAAATTTGCACTTCTAGCTTCATCTGCAATGGTCTTAGTAGATTCCCTCATACCAGCAGCTTGCATTATAGCTCTAAGCTTCATTTCTCTGTTCTGTTGGTTCATACCAGCAGCTCTAAGTGCAGACTCACTATTATATTGATTAGTACCTCTATTAAAGGACTCAACTCTTTCTCTTTGAGCTAAGTTATATTCCTCAGCTTGTCTTGCTAAATCACCTATGCTTTGACCATAGTTATAATCAGCAGCAAGTATTCCAGCCTGAGCATTTAATCTATTACCTCCTGATGTATTTTGTAAAGCTCTTCTAGTAGCTGATGATTGTTGATTGAGCTTATTAATGTAAAAGTCTCTATCAAATGGATTATAAGATAGATAGTTACCAATAGGTTCAGCTTCAATAGTAGGTAATCCGCTTACTGCATCTACAATCATATCAGCATTACTGTAATCTGGTTTATTAGTCCATCCAAATAGGTCTGATATTACTCCAACACCAGCACCTAAAGCAGGTGCATATCTAAGAGCATCTAATCCTATACCTTTTCTAGTACTAGAAGGTTGAGCATCATTAGGCTCAGTATCTGCATCTCCTTGAGATGCCACATAGTCTTCCCATGTAAAAGGTGAGTCATCTAATAAAGTTGGGTCCCAATCAGTATCACCACCATAAGCAAACTGTCTTCCTTCTGTCTTAGCTTCCTTTATAGCTTTAACTTCTTCTTGAGCCTGCATTAACTTAGACATATTTGCAAGTAAACCTCTCCTAGCAATAGGGTCATAAGGTCTTTCTTTAGGCTCTTTATTAATCTTTTCAGCTATAGAAGCAAAGGTATTATCCTTGTATTTAGATGGAAGATTAACTGATTTAAGTAGCCCTTCACTAGGATGTAATCTATTACTAAACACATAATCATTGAAGATTACTTCACCTTCTTCAACTAAATTAGGTTGACCATCAGGTGCTACACCCATTGGCACACCAGTTAAAGGATTCTCTTCATGGCTTCCACCCTCGCCTACTACTGTAACTCCATCACTAAATACTCCACCATTAGTTAGAGCATCTGGGTGAGTAGTTAAAGAGTCATAAGCTCCTGTATATAAAGTACCTATAGGTGCATAGTTTTCATCATAACTATACCCCATGTAACCACCATCTGCGTGCCACTTTCTTGCATTAGCTGCAAATGTAGCTCTCTCTCTTACAGCAGGTGAACTACTTCTTTTACCTTTAGCTATGCAAGCAGAAGTAACCTTTCCACCACAGTATTTAGTAAACTTACCTCTATTAGCTTTCTTAATATGAATACCACCTCCATCTTTGAATGTATTCATAGGTGAAACAGTTAAAGTTTGCTCTTGAGTAGGTGCAATAGCATTTTGAATATTAGAACCTAAGCTGCCACCAATTATAGAATTAGTATTAAATAACTCTCCACCAAAAGCCTTCTTTCTAAGTGAAGGGTACTTAGCTAATACCTTAGCTCTAACACTACTATCACCATGAAGTCCTGCTAATCTAAGTGCATCTCTGGCATTAGCCTTAGTTGGTATAGGATAGCTTCTATGTGGACCTGCAAAGTCATCAGCAGGAACCATTGGATATGGTTTCTTCTTGGAACCATAGTCCTTATCTCTGGATAAGTTACCACCTTTTGCAAAGTAATCTACACCAAACTCTGATACTTCAAATGAGTTGGGCGTAGATGGCATTCTGAATTTACTCATAGCATCTAATTGTTTATTGTTTAAAGCTTTAGTAGCCAATTCATAGTCAATAGCACCTCCCCCAAGCACACCACCAAATGCTGAGTAGTTAGCTAATAGATTGAAGTCATTCTGTTTATCTATATTATCAGCTCTAAGTTCAAATGAACTCATTGCTCTTTCATTAGCTTCTTTAGCTTGTTGATTAAGTTTCTTAGCTTTCTTCTTAGCTTTTCTGTTACCAGTAAACCAACCTGCAAGTGAGGAACCTAAGCCTACTACACCTCCTACAATAGCACCAATTGGACCACCAACAGATGCTCCAGCAGCAGCCCCTTGACCAGCAGCTCCAATAGTATTAGTAATTCCCTGACCAGTACTTCCACCTTTAACATCCTTCCATGTATAGTCATCTTTAGATTTGTTCCAAGAACCCCATTCACTCATGAGTTCATCGTTTGATGATGCACCTACTACCATATTCTTTTGAGCTTTAATACCTTCTTCTTGAGCACTAGTATCAGCTATCTGAGCATTAGATAGACCTGCATTTACTATAGTTCCAACAGAGGAACCTATACCCCCAATACTACCCATATTAAATCCACCACCTCCACTGGCAGAAGTACCAACTGATTGCATTCCTACAGAACCTGATGCACCTCCTTGACCTAATGTAGTAATCTTAGATAAGTCAGTTGTATTAGCTAGGGATGCAAGACTGCCAACTGGTCCTCCATCTGCAAATATATTTAATGGTCTATTCTTTCTTCTTATAATTCTCTTATTAGCCATAGCATATCTTTAATTTGTTGCAAATATAAGTAAAGTTATTGAGATTACAAAGCCTTTAAATAAAAAAGAAAGGGTAGACAACTAAATTAGTTTATCTACCCTAACTATTATTATACAAAGTAATGTATTGTCATATCATGGAACACTGTTCTATATGTATTAGGTGTTTCAGTTGATAGTTTAACATATGCCCAAGTATTTCTAATTCTATCTCTATTATTAGCTGGAATACCATTAATAGGTGTATTAGCTCTTGGTATATTAGCTCTCCATATCCTGAACTTTCTCTTTAAAGGAGAAGGTCTTCCATTTAAGTCAGTTAATGTTACTCTACCATGTTGATACTCATTATATACATCAAGTGTATCATAAGTTTTAGTAGGAGCAAGGTTATCACCATCATAAGCATCAGCTCTAAATTCAACAGTATTGAATATCTTATCAGCAGGCTCATCAGCATTAGCTACTACAGTAATACTATAGGGTTTATACTGACCAAAGAACATGTTGTAATCACCATTAAACTGTTGCCATAGTTTGTTGTTATTGAAAGCATAGAATTCACTGCCTACATTAAACATAGCTGGAACCCTTTCATAACTCATGAAAGAAGTAAACTGACCTATTAACTCTGAGTAACATAGACACCAGTTGTTATTAACAAAGTACACATCATTGTTATTCTTATCATAGAATCCTCTAAAGTTCTCATAAGTAACAGGGTTCCAGTTTATACGAGTATTATTTTCATTAACCCATTGTCTCATACCAAGACTATCTGAGATTGACTTCACTTCTCCATTAAACAGATACATTGAATTAGTTTCATTATCAATGAAGTAAAGACCAGAAGGAGACTCAACTATAGACCACTTATTACTACATCCTATAGTATTGCTAACATATCTCTTACCACTAACTTTCATACCATTAGTGATTTCAATAGGCATACCATCAGATGCAGGTATCTGTACTCTTGAGTTAAATAAAATATTACTTAACCCCCTTCTCTGAAAACAGAATATCTCATTATTATAAGTGTTCAAGGAGGTTACTTCCCCTTTATCACCATCAAGGTCTAATGTTGTTGCAACATTAATTTTAGTCCAATTATCCACTTCATTACCAAGTATTTTTTCCTCAGTCCATGTAATACTATTAGGAAAATCATTAAGACTACTTATTTCATTCAAATATTGATAAGTGAAATAGCTATTACTCTGAGAATAAATTGGATTATAAAGATTGAATATAGAAGGAGTAATAGCTAAGTTGGTAACATTTCCTCTATTTCTATCATATCTACCATCTATATTGATATGAGTTTCACAATAAAATGATACCATTTCAACTACAGTATTCATATCCTCTAAAGTGAAAGGATATGTCTTTAGACAATCATATCTTTGAAGATAGGTATCACCTTGAAGAAACTCTATTCTACCACTGTCATTAATATCAATTGGGTCTCCAGATACTATCCACCTGTTATTTAACAGAGCTTCTTCTGTTTTACCCCCAAATCTATTATCCTCATCTATAGTCTGAGTCAACTCTACAAGCCATAACCCTGAATATCCAGTACTAAAGGTACTAAATATAGCACTGCTATCTTTTGTATGGTCATGATTTGTATTACTATTAGGGATTATAACCCTATTGCCATTTTGCTTGTTTAAAGCAAATACAGCATGTTTTCCAGATTTATATTTGATGCTTACAGGACTATTGGTATATCTTTCAGAATCTTTAAGATTGACAGTTCCTAATACTGGTATAGTAATTTTATCAACAAAAGTGGTATTTTCAGACTCACCATTATATAATTGATTTATAGTTTTTATATTTTCATAACTATTAGTAACAACACCAATATCTGAACCTATACCTTCTGTTTTAGAACCAGGAGGTATTACTTTATCAACATTACCATAGTATAACAGAGACTCATCATTCCTAACTATTGAAGTAGCTGTAACTTCGTTAGAATCTACTATCTCTACATTTGATATACCAGCAGGGGGAACCCAAGATTCTGTTAATCCCAGAGTGAAATAAGTAGAATAACTTGTTCTCAAATTACCCAATTTATTTGATTTCAAATTAGAATAGGTATTACCTTCATATCTAAAATCATTAATTAATGAGCCTTGTCTTTGCCAAGGTGATACTAACCATGCCCAGTTACTCTTGTAAACTTTTTGAGTATCATTAGTTAATAAGGGGATTCCCATCCAATGATACCCAGAAGAAAGAAGTCTACCTCCTTTATTTGTTGAAAAAATAGTTTGTCTCTCATACTGTGGGAACTTATTATAAAATCCATAATCTAAAGTAGGTTGAACCCCTGTACTCTCTGCAAGAACAGACCTATAAGATATACCAGAATGTAATGCAACAGAGCCTATAAATTGGCAGCCTAAGTTAATATTTGCTGTATTTATATCTCCAAATTCTATATCAGGAGAATGAAATGTAAGAATACTACTATCTACTAAATAGTCATTTACTTCTGTACTACCTTCTGCTAATGTCTTTAAAGTTTCTACCCCTATCTCAGTAGTTCTATTAGGATATACAGGATTGATACTATCATAATCAACATATTGAGCATAAGTTCCATTATTTGCCCCCACATCATTAGAATCATCTCTATTAGCTTCATCAACAAAAGGTCTAAAAAACCAAGATGATACTGCATAAGGACTATTAGATTCTCTGTCTAAATTTGTCCATAGAGTAGGACATACTACACCTTGACACAATATAGTTCTATCACTATTTGTGGGAACTACTATCATTCCTCTTGCCTTTACATAACCAAGAGCTTTAGCTTCATCAAGCACACTCTTTGGTATAGTATAGTAAGGTTTTATCAAACTTAATTTAACAGTACCAGATAAGTTATTAGAATCTACATTAGGGTAAGTATTTACCTTACTATCTCCTATATATAATACTTCTGACCATTTACCTTTCTTATTTTGGAATTGAACCCCGAACCTATAAGTTTCACCTCTTTTAAATGATGTAATCTGGTAACTATTATTATTTAATTGGGTTTTATAATCATAAGTTAAATTAGTTCTTTCACCAGTATCAAGAAGCTTATTACCAAATACAACAGAACCCTTCACACTCTCTCTTGCTTCCTTTGAGAACAACAAAGTTTTTATGTGAATATTTCCAAGAAATAAAGTATTGTCCTTTTGAGTCATAGTGTGGGGAATTATTTCTTCACCACCTATGTAAAGTAGTAAGGTACTGTCTACACTACTTCCTGTTGTATTATTATCTGTATATCTGATTACTGAACCAATAACATCCAAATCAGCCACTCTTCTTACAACTGGGGTAGAATCTATACTTGTTCTAAATATAGAATATATCCTTATATAATCAAAATTAGTATCAGGATTACTTATAACTATATCAAAACTATTAGAACCTATCTCTTCTGGACTCCCTCCTCTATTACTTGCATGAGTGTAGTATATAGGTGTTTGATATATAATATTACTTTCAGAGCCATTCCTATTATAGTAAGTGAAGGCATATTGCACTACTCCAGAAGGAAACTTGCTGGCTACCTTAAGATTGGAGGTAACAGTGATTGTTTCATCCAACTTCAATTCTGGAATAAAATCAAATGAACTATTATTCCATCCTTCTATTGTTGTAGAGTCAGATACAATGTTAATAACTCTTGGTTGATTTAATCCATCTACCCAATATACTTTCTGTATGTTATCATTCTCATATACACTGATATTCTCAATAGGATTATTGACATTAAAGTTCAAGTTACCTTCATAAAGAAGCTTGCCTTCAAAGTAAGTCTGCTTATTCTCCAACCTATATATCCTATCCTTATCACCAGTAGTAAACAAAGTAACATAGTTATTCAAGACATTATATCCTATGAGAGTACCTAGCACTTGAAGAGGATTACCATTAGAAGTGAGGATGGATAACTCAGAATTACCTCTTTCATTAGTAACTGTTAGTAGAGTTGAGTTATCTCTTGCAGTTATTCTAATGTTCTTACATTCATATGCAAACTCTGGATTGAACTTTGAGACTGTTAAGTCTCTAGTCATACCTTTAATTATATGTTGTTCTTGTTTAAGCATAATCTTTATCTTTGGTCTTTCCAATACTCTCTATTACCTAGAGGCTTAAAGCCTTTTCTAAACTCATTGGTTCTAGGTAATAGTTGATTCATCATATTACTAATAGCTTCCATTTCACTAACAGAAGGCAGAATGAATTCAGTGTTAAGTTGTCCAACTTTCCACGCATATTCTTGCTGTACATTCTGCAATACTGCTGGTGCTATTTTACCCATATCAAACTGAATAGTGAACCATTCTTTCTTTATATATAACTCTAGTGCTTTAAGGAATATAGAGTTATCAGGTATCATAGGTAATCCTTCTTCATCTACTGGAATAGCTCTATATGCTATAGCTATCTTACCTTCCTTAAAGGAAGTATATATGATATTACCTTGTGTCTTAAAGGTTCCTTCTTGTCTCATTATAGGTTTCTTTTCATCATGTATTAGGTGAAAAGTATCAGTAGTAGCTCTAAGTGAGATGTTATTCTTTACATCTTTCACTTGTCTTATAGCTATTAAATCACATGGTAAAGAAGCTCTATAATTATCAATATCTACAGTTACTACCTTATCAAGATATATAGGAGGTAAACCTAAAGTTCCTATAAAGTCTATAGTATATTGTATAATTGCTTCAAAAGTCAAATCTATCATTAAAGGATGTCTAGTTAATCTATCTGCGATAATGCGAAGATTTATATAATTTATCTCATTTACCATATTTGTATCTCCATTTACTATTTAATGTTTTGTTTCTAGTACCTCTACAGCATTCTGTTATCTTAGAAAGGATGATTAATTCCAGAATTAGACTGACTGATTTTCATTCTAGTTTCTATTGATAAAGATTTCCCTTTATTCCATCTCTTCTCTATATAATGCCTATATACACCTTCCCTGATGGGGATATATGCCTGTACACAGTCCAAATTTTAGTCATATCTTTTATTTTTATCTAGGTACATTGCTTCAATCTTTCTATCTTTAATGTTCTGCTTAAGCCTTTTCTTTAGCTCTCTATTAACACTAAACTCATAGAATGACTTATTGATATAGTTAGCTTTACCTCTGTTATAATAGACTTTAAATATCTCTTTCTCTTCTACTTTAATAAGAGTCTTAGCGTTGAAAGATTCTTCATCTTCATACCATAATTTAAGAGTTCTATCCCAGTCAATAGGCAGGTTAGTTACTAAGTTACCTTTAGCATCTAACCTAATTTCCCCTGCTGTCTTTCTTATCTCAAGTCTTCCCATTCTATAAGGCAAAGTTACTTCTTCACCATTTACTAAGTTATCAGCTAGTAATTCATTAACTCTTCTAGTAATAGAGAAGTACTGAGATTCAGTTAATCTATACCCAGTACTACCATAGCCATTCTTTCTATAATGCTTGTAACCATCATAGATACCCAATGACCCTCTGATTTTGTGAGTTCTTGGCTTATCTACCTTTAGTATGCTATGTCTAAACTCTTCTAGTGACATTACTTCTTAGGATTTAGGTCAGACATATCATCATCAGCATTATTCTCCTTATCTTCTGGCATAAACTCTGAACTTCTTAATTCCTTAACTACAAGCTCAATAAGAGGAGGAATTAGAGAAGCTTCTAAAGGAAACTCAGCATCAAGTAACTCACATATTCTACCATTTTCATCACATTGTAATCCAAAGGTTTCCTCAGCATTCTCAAATAAAGCTGTTATTCTTACCTTTTCAAGGTAGAGGTATTGAGGGTTGCTAGACTTGAAGTATAGGTAGTTATCTGGTGCCAGAGAGCAATAGATTATATTATTCAAATACTTGTTATACCCTACATACTTCATTCTATCTCTACTTACATAAGTTATCTCACCTTGGTAATAGTCCACTGGATATACTCTTGGTTGTTTAATTCCCATCATATATGGGATTTTATTCTTAGACCTTAGATATACCCCACCCTCACAGACCTCACCTGAAATTGCAGGTACTTCTATCAGGTCTAGACATATAGTACTAAAGTTACTCTCAGGTATGAACTTCTTTATATCTGAGTATCTCTGCTTTAGTAAAAAGGCTCTATACTTACTTGTTAGATAGATTATGTGGTCTTCTGTGAAGTAAGCATCATCTGATGAGAGTTTCAGCTCATCATTAATCATATAAACTATTTCTCTATATGTACTCATATCATATTGGTATTAACATTAAAAGCACTGCAAATATAAGTAATAAAACTCACATGTGCAATGCTTTTACTGATTTTATTTACTGGCTATAAGTATTATGCTTCTATTCTTATCACACTTGCTTCATCAACTCTGAGAATATTGTCCTCAGTGATTCTAGCAATGTAATTAATCTTAGTCTTATGGAATAGTGTATCATCATTAACATAACTTGGAAAGTCAATTAGACAAGTAGTCCCACTTAAACAATAGATAGCATTAACTATAGACCTAAGGTCCTTTTCATCTATATATTCACTGAATACATTTAGTACATCATCCAGTGCAAGTAATGCTAATAGCTTGTTTACATCACCATAACTTCTATAGCCAAATTGAGCTAATGAAGTGAAGTATCTAACTACAGCATCATAAGAAATATTAGTCATTTCATCCATAGCAGCTACAATTTGTTACTCTAGTTATTGTACTAAAGTATTTATTCCAATACTTAATAGCTTGAGGATAATTACCAGTTCTTATACATAACTCAAGTGCTTTTATTCTTAAGGATAAGTCAATGAATTCTTTAGGTATTTCACAGTTATTCTCTATCTGTTTAACATACTTCATCATGCTTTGATAAAGAGGATATAGATTAGTTACAGCTCCCATAATCATGGGATTAGTTGTACCACAAGGAGCATCTGCTGAGGGAGTTCCAGTAGCTATCACATACACAAAGAACATAGTATCATTAAGAGTATTTATATTAAAATCACTTGCTTGTAATCTAAGTCTTATATTCCTCATTTGATGAGTACCATAAGTGAAACAGTATGATTTATCTTCCTCTTCAAGCACTGGATTACAACTGCATTCCTCAGGAAGAGAGTAAGTTAAATCATAGGCATCAGCTACTTTAAGTTCATATACAGGATTAGAGCTAGGACCATTAGGTACATATGTATCTTGTGTATCTATAACCACACTATCTAAGATTATATCATCATAGAAGTCTTGATTATCAACAGAGGCATCTATAATTAGATACTTATCATCTTGGGTTATCCTTAATTCGTTGAAATGTAACATGGTTATTTAGTTTTAATTATAAAAAAAAAAGAGCATAGAATCAACTATGCTCTTTATAATTAGCTCATTTAAGCTGGGTCTGCAATTGTTAAACCAGATGCAGCGTTGATTGCTGCAATCAGAGCCTTCATTGCAGTGTGCTCACCATCATCTACAGTTACCAGAGTGATTGTTCTAGGAGACTTTTGTACATCTTCTGCACCACCTGCCCAGTAATAACTGATGTCCAGAGTATCATACTTCTGAGTTGGGTCTACCAAGTAAGTAGTATGAATAACATTAGGCCATCCCATGTTTCTGTAGAAGTCACCTCTAGCACCCATTGCGAAGTATTCAAGGTCTGCAATATCATGACCATTCTGTACAGAATTAATAGGAGTTACTGTAGTAACTGTACCCCAGATTCTTTCATCACCTTCCAAGGTAATATTAGTTGGTTGTACTGCAAAAGGAATGTAACCTTGAGGCATAACACCTAAAATCCAATCCTGTGCTACCTGTTCAATTTGAATACCAGTATAAGTATCAGTCAGAGTAGCAGGGTCAGTGTCAATGGTTACTGTTGTATATGCAGGACCACTTGCTACTAGATAGATTGTTACTAGTGGAGTAGCTTCTCTTGCTATGTTTCTAGCTAAAGAAAGTGCCATAGCTTTGTAAAAGTCTGATGCTGTCATACCACTAACTGCATGTACCATACCAAATTTCCAGTATTGGTCTTCTGGTGATAAACCTACATACTGTCTGAAAGCAAGTCTCAACAGATAATCCTGTCCAGCTACTGGTGCTCCAGCATTAATAGCAGAGTCTAGAACTACTTGGTATCTATCTAACTTCTTAACTAAAGCCTGAGAAGATGTAGATTTTGCATAAGTGATATTCTTGATGTCAATCTTATCACTAGATTCAATAACACCAGCAGGGCTAAAGTACTGGAAGTACATTGTAGATTTAGCTGAATCTACCTTAGGCAGAATGTCACCAGCAGCAGCTAGTTGAGTAACTGCTGTCTTTAGATTTTTTGCGACATATAAATGTCTTACTTGATTTACGGAATAAGTTGCCATAAATAAATTGTTGTTTAATTAAACGTATTGCTTATTAATAAGCTATTGATTATTCTCTTTGTTTGCATACTGAGCCTTACTCATCAAGGCAAGTCTAACTGCTACTTCAACTATCAAGTTATGAATATTACTATTCAATACACATTCCATTGGTTGTGAATAACCTGATATGTTTAAGTCACCTAAGTTAGTTAATATAATAGGTGTAGGCTTAGTGATATAGTTACAATGATACTCACCTATCTTAAACTTTGATATAAGTTTAATGGCATTATTAACATCAACTCTTAAGACTCTCTTTTCTGATGGACCTTTAAATGGGTTCCTTTTTATCTTATAAAGTTCATCTTCTCTAACTGGTGTTACTAAGGAGTATGTACCATTTAAACAACCTAATGTTTCATCACTTAACTTGCACTCTTCATAGGTAATAAACCATAAACCTTGTGGCATTACAATTGATGCAGTAGTAGAAGGAACAGTAATTTCTTGTGTGAACTCTTGAACCAATTCAGCTAAGTATCTTCTAGCTTCCTCAGTAGACTCAAAGGAGAGTCCTAATGAGTTTCTACCACTATACAAGTCTATAACCAAGCTATCTTGAGCTTTAGTCAGAAAGACTGACTTCTCATACTCAGAGAATGCAAGAGGGTCTGTTGTTCCATCAACTGGTATAATAGAGTAAGAGTTAAGCAGAACATCAAACTCAGCACTAAATTGTTCTATATTCATAATTACTCACTTCTTTGACCTAGTTCAATAGTAGCTTTAACATCACTTTCATAAGCAGCTTTAGCTAGTTCAACAGCTCTTTGAAGTATCTCTTGATGTATAATTGGATTCAATTCACATTCAGAAATAGTACCAATACCATTGATAGTTAAGTTACCATATTCAGAAGAAAGGTCTGCTGTTATGATAGGTGCAGGTCTTCTAATGTACCTCAATAGATACTCAGTAATTGTTTCATTATTGTTGACTATAAGCTCAGTAGAGATTTTCTCACTTGAAGGGCTTATGATTCTCCATGCTTGGTACTTAAGAGGTTCCTTGTATGGCTTAGACATTAATCTAGTGTACTCAGCATAACTAATAGGAATCACTTGTTTGGTTCCTGTGTTGGTAGAGACTGCTTCATTAATGACTATAAATAAGTCAGAAGGCAAGTCAAATACCTTAGCCCTCTTATCAAAAGTAAGAGGAGAAGTTGTGCTAGGTGTACCTTGTGCAACCTTAATAAGCTCTGAGAAATCTATCTGTCTCTTAGGTGAGTCATCCATTCCTTCTCCATACTTGTTACCTTTAGGGTTAAAGTAGTTCTTGACTATTTCCTCTTGGCCTTTAGTCAAGAACACTGATTTCTCATATTCATTTAACCCAGGAGCAGCATTGCTCATTATGTTGTTATAGAGTACATCAAATTCATTACTGAACTCTATGTGGTCCATATTATTACTCTTTTAGTTTAGCTTCAAGACTGAACTTAATAGACTGGTTCTTAGGTGATGCTAAGAACTTAGCTGCTATATTAAAGGTTGGGTCTTCCTTGTTACCACATAAAGGAGAACCATCTTCTCTTAGATAGAAGAAGCCACCTCTATTAGATACAAGACCTGCTTCAACTGCTCTCTTAATAGTTACCTTAGTAGGTAATAGAGGGTCTGTAATAACCTTTAAGAATAGCTTAGCATCAGCTTGAATTAGCTTGTTTACTCTTGTTTGTAAGAACTCTACCTTAGTATTTACAGCTAATGGTCTACCATCAATAGTCTCAATAATAGTTCTCAATGTATCAGCATCATTTTCATATTTACCATATTCCATGTATGCTTTCATTGTAGCTGACATCTCTTGTCTAGCATTAGAAGTTTCTTCACCTTCCTTGATAAGAACAAACTTATATGTTGCCTTTGGAATGTCTTGAAGAGCTTGCAGTGAAGGAGCTATATCATCCTTATTAGCTAGCAATATCTTATACTTAATGTATTGTTCTGGGTCTGATAGGTCTAAGATGTTATCTTGTTTAAGCAATCTAACTTGTCTATTTGACCAATAGTTATTTTCCTTCTTATATATAGATAGAGCATTATACTCTAAACCCATAATATACTCAAGGAATTCCTTTTCTTCATCAGTAAGAACATTAACCAATCTACCAGATTCTAACTGTGGAACTGTGAAATACTTTACTGCATTCTCAGCCATACCACCATATAGAATGTGCTTTGGATTAGTTACTATACCACTCTCTTTGGGTACATATCTTACTATAATTCTTTCATTTCTTAAACAACTTACTGGTTCTCCCAGTGTTGCTACTTCTTTCTTTCTACCTTTTCTTACAGGCAATTGTGGTTCTTCTTCCTCAGGCATCTGAGGTACAATAGATGTTTCACTGTTAATGCTCTCTAAGTCAAGTTCTTCTTCTACTCTCTTACTTGCCATATTTACTTCTCCATTAATTAGTTAAAAAGAAAAGGGGAGGAGTTAACCTCCCCTTGTATCATTATCCTTGCAGAATTGAAGGAATAAGTGACATTGTTCTAGTTGGGTCTAGTACTAATGTACCTAAAGTTGCCATTCTGTGGATAACAGCAGAGTCCTCATCATAAGACATATTAGGATTACCCATCTGTCCAGTGAAAGGATTTCTGAATCCCCATTGATAACCTCTGAATTCTTCTTGACCCTTAATCTTACACTTTTGAATATTAGGTTGGTCCATAGTACCAATATACCAAATATCAAATCTATAAGAGAAAGCAGGCCCACCTTCTGGGTGAAGAATCTTATTTCTTACAGGGTCATCATAGAATGGGTCAACATCAAGTGACACTATAACACCATTAGGTGCTCTCCATTCAGTCACCTGATAATCAGTTACTGCAATAGCATTCTGAGCAAAGTTACTTGCAACCTTAGTATAGATTGGTGGGTTCTGAGTTGAGATGATTGGCATCCATCCAGAAGTAGTCTTCTTAGCTTCTCTGTTGAATAACAGAGCACCTCTTTCACCAGTCTTGATGATGAACTTTCTATCACCAAATCCTAACTTAGAAGCAGATAGTTCATACAGAGCATCTAGCAACAGTTTCATCAGACCATTAGTATCATTGTAATACATAGTGTTAGCCACTTCTGTTTGCTCAAAGATACCAGCACCAGTCTTGATTACATTACCAGACTTACCAAAGTTCATGTATTCGCCATTGATATTTCTGTTAGAAGTACCAAAGGCCATTGCATTGTTCTTGTACTCGTCAAATTGAAGTTCAACTTCCCATTCTACATAGTGCATCCACTTGTTTGCAACATCCTTAACCTGTCTGCCACTAGCATCTCTATGAACCATAGGAATACCAACAGCTAACTTCTTATCAAGATTAGAACCAGGAGTCTTATGTTGAATTCTAATAGTAGTCCATTCATTTCTCATAGAAACAGGACTAGTGAATCTAACATCACCAACCTTTCTTGAAAGTTCTCTTTCAACAGGTGCAAATTCAACAGAGTATCTTTCACCAGCAAGTAGTCTTTCAGCAGGAATACCCTTTCTGTTAGCACCCATTAGTTCAACCTTATATACACAGTTTGTACCTTCTGGTCTACCATCTGCAAGAATTCTTTGAGGGTAAACTTGATTTAAGTTACCTACAATAACTTCACCATCTGCAAACCAGTCTTCTGGGAATACAAGATAGAAAGGTGCACCACCTACACCAACATTACCTGATGCTGATGTAATAACTATGCCATTCTCATCTCTAGCTTCAATCAGAGGAATATTTCTTCTTGAAGAACCAATAACATCCCAGTAATATTCAGCATCATCCTCAAACACTTTAGTAGGGAATGAACTAAGGAATGTATCAAGTGTCTTTCCTCTGTGGAAAGCTAACAATTGCACCATTAGGTTAGTTGCCTTTTGAGGTGCTTTTTGGAAGATGGCACCTAAGTGATTCTCAGTTGTCAACCCTTTCCAGTGTTGAAAACCAATCATTTGGAATTTACTTAATTTTCCAGCCATGTTTAAAACATTTATAAGTTAATAATCTCATTATCTTTATAGTACCATAAGTAACCATGCGATTTATGTCCTAATGAACAATTAACTCCCCTGCAAGCTAAAGAAATACTCATGTGGTTTATACCAGTTATATCTTCAACCTCTCTAGTACTACAATACTCTTTTAGTATATTTTTATCTAAGTCCAGTTGAATAACAGCTTTACTGTGTATTGAGCCTACTCTACACTGTCTTCTCATTTTAGCAACAGCTTCATCTGAGAATTTATAGCCTTCAATACCATCACCACCATCAGTAAGGTTAAATCTATAACCATGCTTTTTAAATATTTCTATAAAGTGATGCTCTAACTTATTTAGAGCATTCGCAGAGCAGTATGCTAATAAAACATCTAAAGTATCCATGTATTTCAGTCTAGCTCTATTTATGTAGGCTCCTCCATACTTCTTAATTCTTTTGTTTAGTTTCTGACTTCTAAATCTTTGGATTTACCTATTAACATACTTATACATCAAGTTCATAGCTAACCTTTGACTCTGGGTCATCACTAACACCTGATATGAAACTAAGACTTCCATCTGTATTTCTTCTAGTAGTGTTGATAGTGTGTTCCAGCTCTCTTAGGCTTTTCTTCACTTGTTTAGTAGCAGTTGGTTTAACTAGCTTATCTAAGTTTGTAAAGCCATCAGTCATAGTAAATAAGAGACCAATTTTCTTTAAGAAGTCTTGTCTATTATCTCTTTCATACTTCTGAATAGCTGTTAGATACTGCCCAGTTTCTGGGTCTTTGTAAACAGGTTTGCTGATTGAGTTATAGACCTTTTCTCTAGTAGTCTTATCTAACTCTAACCCTTTAAAGATTTCCTTCTCATCAAGAATAGACTTCTTTAACTCCTCTGCTTCCTTCTTTGTTCTTGCCTTTTCAGCTTCTTCCTCTGCTCTTGCTTCTGCAATCAAATCTTCATACTCTTGTTGAAAGTATTCTTTATTGCTTGCTAGTGCTTCCTTTGCATCTTCAACATCAGAGCCAGAGTTAAATGACTTTTGAGTCTCTCTTTGTGCTCTTTCTTTGCTAAATCCTCTATTAAGGAAGTCTTGAAAGATTAGTTGTTTTCTCAGCTTTTCTCCATTAGCTGACTCATCAGAGATAGCATCTTCTGTAATACTATTAAGGTAGTTAATAGTACCTTCATACTTTCTTACTTCATCAGGTTCTATACCTACTTGTAATGCTTCATCAATTCTCTTCTGTCTTTCATCTAATTTAGCTTTAAGCTCATTCTCCATAGCTTCTGCAAAGTCTTCTGGAGTTTGAATCTTACTTAATGTTTCTTCATCAAGGGCTGAGAGAATACCTTCTTCTTTCAAAGCACTGGCAATGGAAGAGTAGAAGTTAGTTTTGGGAGAAGTACCAGTTTCTTCCTTAGAAGTGGTATCCTCTTTACCTTGCGTATCTACTTTCTCACTACCTACGCTCTCTGGTTCCTCAGTAAACAGTTCATCTGGGTTTACTTCTGGTACCTCAGTAGTTGGTTTTTCTTTATTTTCTTCCTCCTGTTGTTCAGGTGGAGTAACCTGTGTTTCTTCACTCTCATCACTAGTGAATAGGCTTTCAACCTCATCTGGTGATAGGATATTGTCCATGTCTAATCCTTCCATATAACTCTTCTCCTTTAATTAAACTATGCAAAGGTAAGTCAAAGATTTGAACTGTGCAATACCTTAAGTCTGATTGTAATTTGATTATAAGTAAAACACTTATAGTAATAGTAAAAGAGTAGGGTGTTGAGTTAATATTAACCACACCCTTTACTCTCATTATTCTATAGTCAGTTCTATTACTTCTCCTGCACTTTGAGCCTTCAATAATACAGTCATTAACTCATAGAATGTTGCTGTACTATTAATGACTTGACCTTTAACTTTGTTCTCTCCAACTAGGATACAACCTAATGTATCCTCAGCTTTATTACCTACATGTATTAGTACTCCTTCATACCCTTTTACATTCTCTAGTCTAGGAAGTATGCCTTTATAAGGCTTAGCCCATGCTCTATCCTTGAACTTAGGACTTACAGTAGTCATATTAATACTATATGTACCTGTAGGAATTGCTGTTACCCCATATACCTTCTTAGCTTTAATCTCTTCAAGTGACATTTGACTTGTTAATCCTCTATCCTGGTCTTCCAAAGTGTCACACTCATAAACACCATTTATGGAGAGTTTTCCAATAGTATATCTAGGTCCTTTAAATATTCTTCTTAATAATAGTTTCATTAACTGCCAGATTCTACTAATGTTATATTCTTTAATACATCACCTGAGATTACCTCACTACCAGACTGAGTTACAAACCCTGTCTTTGATACAGACCAAGTAACTGTATGTCCTTTAGCTGCCCTAATACTTTTAGTAGTCAAACCATTGATAACTACTGTAGCATCAGCAGGAGTAGGGTTAATTGCAAAGGTAAACTTATCTGTTATTATAGATACTAGTTTACTATTAACTCTTTGCTGAATATCTATAATCTTACCTTCAACATTAGCATCTCTAATCACTAGAATTTGACCTTCTGCAATTAAGTTAGGGTCTCCTTCAAATACATTATAACTAATTAATCTTCTCATTGTTATCTACTTTAATTTTAATATCCTCTTTAAATCTACCAATCAAATCTTCAACTGCCTTATCATCAATGTACACCCTTTTGTTGCACCCCTTGGCTAAGCAAACAGCATTGACCATCTTACCAACTACTTTCCTTAGCCTAATAAGCTCTAACCTGTTTTCCTCACTTATTTGAATGTACTCTTCTAATTGGTGTTTATAGTCAGTAACCAACTTCTTGTAGAACTCTAGTTGCTTCACAAGATTATCTAGTTGAGTTCCATCAACTTCTGCATTGGTTTTATTAACCTCAGCAGTATTCTTTCTTCTAGAAATCCATGCTGTAACTATAGTATTAACCAAGTTGGACCCAAGTACTAAACTAATAATCTGTATAGTATCCATTTCCATATTTATTCTATTATTTCTATAAACTTTTGTCTATCATTAATAACATAAGGGTTATTTTCAACTACTGTTACATGTAAAACATTGTGCTTCTTCTGAAACCATCTAAATAAGAAGAACTTCTTAGGTGGTTTGATAGTCTCTCTCTTTGCATCTACAAACAGAAAACTCTCCAGTTTGAATCTAGGAGTTATTTTAATCTTATTAGGATAACTCATGATGATATGGTTATTAGCCCATTCATCCCCTATGATTGTATCTAACTTGAAGGAGTTTACAAATATAGTATCTGGTGGGGTTAAACTATCTGACTTTTCAATGTGAGATAACTTATACTGCATCTGTTTAATCTTACTATCTTTAATACCAAGCTCTTTTCTTACTTCATTCATCTTTTTAGTGATGGAATCATTGAAGTAATTAAGCTGTTCTATTGTTAGTTTATATACCTTAGTATCATTAGTTAAACCACTCAATTCAGCATCATAAGCCTTAATATTCTCAATAGAAGTTGAGTACCTAGTAGTCAACTGTTTATTCTGATATGATAGATAAGCCACAGCTCCTATCAATATTAGTATTATAAATAATATATACTTCTTCATATCCTCTTCCCTTATATTATTGTGCAAACATAATAAAAATAAATCACCTATACAAGAGCATAAGTGATTTATTTGTTTTATAGAATTAAATTCCTATTATAATTAACCAAAAATAAAAAGAGATTTCAATTTGAGAAGTGATATATTGTACCAGATACTCTATCTGCAATATTTAACTCAAATTAAACTTTATAAAATCTCTCTTTTCCAATTTAGAACTATATTGTGCTCCTACTCTTGCTATATTTAACTCAGAGTTCCTAATATTAACAGACACGATATTAAACAGGTCTCTATTTTTACCATTAGAACTCCTTGTTAAATCACAAAGGTTGTAACTATTGTTTCCATAGTAAGTAGAGGCAGTATTCAAAATCAATTGATTAGTATCATATTTAGAATATGATGTATAATCACCATGCCTATGTCCAGTGAGATAACATACAAACTTTCCTCTTTTCTTAAAGGTATGACTAACAGTAATAGAGTTAAACCCTTGTTGCTGCCAAGTATTATCTATAAGGGATGCTTTCATAAAGGCTTCTATTATATAAAGTATGATACTTCTTGAAGAAGTAGTAAGCCTCGGTTCATTATGGTATATAGTAAACTTCTGTCTGAAATTAGAATCAGTATCGAAGTTACTATCTGGAGTATAGTGCATTGCTACAATTACAGATTGGTTATTTGAATTTGCTAATTCAAGTTCATTTATAAACCAGTCTATCTGCTCTTGAGAATAGCATTCTCCATACCCCATTTGAGCATCACCATAATCGTAGTTATTAACACATATTATTCTTATACCTTTAACAACTTTTGAATAATAAGGTTTCTTGTTACCCCCAATAGTATGCACAGTTAAAGCTGAGGAAACCTCAAAAGGTGCTATATATTTATTATATAGGTCTGATTGGCTACTTGCTCCTATGATTTCATGATTACCAATGATAGGTAAATAGATTCTATCTTCTACAGCTCTTTTAACAAAAGAATAATCATTTGAATAATTATCAGCAACTACATCTCCTGTTATTATCATGAAATCAGGCTTCAAGTAATCATATACCTCTACTATTCTATTCAATGATGGGCATTCTCCTACGGAATCTCCCAAATAGTCTTTATGTAAGTCAGAAGCATACAAGAACAATAAATTATCAGATTTCTGTATATTAGAGTAGTCTGCTTCATTTTCATCATAAGAATATTTTAGAATATCTATATTACTAAATAAATCTTTATTTAATTCAATTACACTATCAACTTTTTCTGAACTTATATCTAAAACAGATGCCCCACAAACATATCCTTTAGTCGCAGTTTCACTGTTTGACCTAAAATAAACTGTCCCAGCAGGAGCCTCATCTGAGGTAAATGTAATAAGTTGTTGGGTTCCAGCTACTATAGTATCTTTACTTAAAGCTCCAATAAAGTTGTAATTAGCATCATAAAAAGAAATAGCTGCTCCAGAAGAGCCTTCTCTTGCTGAGGTTAGATAATTTCCTCCCTTTGTTAATTTAATAAACCCAGTAAGCTTATAATCCTCATTATAGGTATAAACACCAGTAACCTTATTAATATAACCATAATAGTCATAATCTTTTATAGGGATAAAATTATCCTTTAAATCTTGAATAGTAGAATGTATTATATAATAATCATCTATTATAGATGAAGTGCCATTAACTATAAAATATTCAGCATTAGTAGGAATATCAGAAGAATCAACTTTAATACTGGTTAATCCTGACTTCAAATTTTCTCCTATACCACTTATAAACTTTAAGTTTATATCATAAAAGTTAAGAACCAAGCCTACTCCACCAACCTTATTATAACCTCCGACATATATATCTTCATTATGGTTTATTTTAATAGGGAGAGAACTTGAATATGAACTACTTCTCTCTATAGTATTTCCATTGAACCATACTCCCTTAATAAATAAGGGATATGATAGTGGGAAAGCTCTTGTTTCCAAGAAGGAGAAATCAGAAGTCCTATATAACTTTCCTCCCATCATGTAATCAAAGGAACTATAAATCACTAAATCTGAGACTTGGGAAACTGTAGTAGTTGGAGAGCTTTTCTTTATTGCTCCTAATATAACATAATCATCTAATCTATCTATAGTAATATATGTACTTGTTATATTGGTTATAGAACTATTTATCTTATTAAATAATAAATAGCTATAGGAGGAAGCTTCTGGGGTTCCATCAAATTTTGTACATATTATACTTACTTCAACTTTATTGGTAAGTTTAAATTGTTCTCCCTTGCAGTATATTACAGTTCCTTTTGGAAACTGTATTATCCCTTTCTGTAAATCCACATTTATAAACCTATCTAAGTAATTATCTACAGATACTAAACTACTTATTACTCTGGTGCTTCTAATATTTTCAGAAATAATCTTCTGACTTACAATGGCAGTCTCACTATCACCCAACTCTTGTACTACACCAGCAGAGATAGATGTAAACCTACCATTATTAATCCATCCAGTACTATCTTTAACATATAATTGATAGATAGGATTAGTATGTTCAGTATCACTTGTATCATATGTAGGACCAACACCATAAATATCTCCTTGAACAGCAGTAGAAGGAAGAGCATCCACAGTAGCTACATACCCTTTAATATGCAAACTATTAGTAAATTCTCCACTTAAATCAGACCATGTAGCACCATTATCTCTACTAATCTGTATCTTACCAACATTATCAGCTTGGCTGCTACCAGTAGTTCCTGTAAATCTAAACCATGCTGCAATATAGTCTGATACATCTTGCCAAGTACTACCAAGGTCTTTTGACATTTGAATCTTATTACCAGACTCTCTAAATTTATAAGCTAACTCTTCTGAAATATTACTCCAAGATTCACCTAAGTCTGTAGATTGCTGTAACTTGTTATTACTTACTCTAAACTGAGTAAACACAGGATTAGAGGATACATCTACATAGCTACTACCATCAGTATATGAAACTTGTAAGTGATTATTAGAACCTACCCTAAGAATAGGAGTAATACCAGCTTCTCCCTGTGCTTTAATGTTAGTAACTTCTCCATTGATTACCCAATATCCATCTGAGGATATAGATATATCACCTACAAGTGCATTACTACCATCTCTCCAGTTTGCACTATCTCCAAAGGTAGTATCATCAATAGCTTCTGCACTATACCATTCAGTAACTACTGTCTTATCATATAAGACATAAGTAACCCATAACCCTTCCCTTCTAAGGCTGGAAGGAACTTGTAGCCTTGTTTGACTTCTACTACCATTATAAGATAAGAATAGCATATTAAACATTGCAAGTATATCTGTCAATGTTACCCCACTTTCCTTATCTAAGACTGCATCAATAAAAGTCTTAGGGAAGATGTCTTCATATCTTCCCTCTTGACTATTCTTCTTAATTAATTGCTGTATATCTTTCATAATTTATAAATTAAGCTAATGGTGTTCCATCAAGATTAACCCAATTCTCTCCTTCCCATAAGATGTATTTCTTAAGAGTTGTATCATAATACTGGAACCCTTGATGTGAGTAGTTAAGATTTTCAGGTCTTTCATCTGTTCCTCCAAGCCTTTGTATGATTTTATAACCATCAGAATCTACCCAATTAGTACCATTCCACCAACAGGTTCTATTATAATCTGTATTAAAATAAGGTATTCCTATATTTCTGTTAGTAAGACCAGAAGGGGCACCTACAGAATTTCCATTAGGCACATCTGTTAAATTCATTACTCTTTCCCCTAAATAAGTATTATTTATAGATGTTATTAAGCTCTGAGTTAAATCATTTTTGGAGATTTGAGACAGATTGCAGTCTTTTACAGATACAGATTTAGCTACTACAACATTAGTAAAATCAAATAAGTGATTAAATCTTCCTATGTAGGCACCATTAATAACAAAGTTACAAATCCTTTTTATATTAAAAGCTACATAATTATCGGGGTAATTAGAATTATTAGTTCCTCCTATATTACCACCAAATACAGAAACATTTCCAATAGCAAAAGGATTATTATTAACTTCCTCATATCCCAATTTAAAAACATTGCTTACTATATTTTCTACATAAGGGTTATAAAACTGTATATTATTATGAGATTCTATGTAACACCCTCCCTCTGTACAACTTTCAAAAATACAATCAATAAAAGAACTCTCTACTACTGAATTAAAAGGTATTTTTACTGCCCATTTACTCTCTGATAAATAACACTTCATTACTGTGACAGTAGTATTATTTCCTGTAAATTCTATACAACTCTCTGTGTTTATATATAACTTACAATGTTCAATTAAAGTATTTAACCAATGTTTTATCTTAATACCTGAATTGAATTGTGTGATAAGTAGGTTTGATATAGTACTATCAGCTAAATTATCTAATTCTATACAATATTGTGAATTTATCCCATTACCTTTTATAGCAATATTTTTTATAACAACTCCAGAAATATAATTAACACTTGTGTGTTCTTTTCCTCTAAATAAAGATTTAGAGGATGTAGGAGTAAACTGTATAATCACTGGAGACTTATCCCATACTAAACCCCAAGAGCTATTACCTTGAATAGTAGTCCCTTGAGAAATATATAAAGTATTTGATATTGTATATGTAGATGATAAGACTATATTTTTGAAGGGGGAATTTAGGATAGATTGAAAAGAGGTAGTACAATCTGTATTTCTTATAGCCCCAAACCATTCTGGATAGGCTTCATTTACAATCCAAGTACCATTAAGAGTGATATCAATATTAAATATTCTCTGTAACCCTGCCTTAATCTTTGTATTATTACCAACTATAGTTCCATTAATAATGGACCCTCCCTGAAAATCAAGTGTACATCCTGCTGGTATAGTAAGAGTTCCACCTTCAAGGGTTATATCCTTAGTTATCTTATAGATAACATTGGTTTTATTAAATTTATCTTGTATTGCCATATATTTATTCTTTTATTATTTGCAAATATAAGTAAAAGTTCTCATATATGCAAGTGAAAGTAGTACTCGACTTATATGTCAAATACTACTTTATTTAATTAAACTATTGACACTGCTTTAATAGTAGTACCATCAATATTTATAAATTGACCTCCATTCCAATAGATAGCATTTTGCCAATCAGTTACATAAAAACTTATTCCAGCATCTGCTACTGTAAGTGTGGCTCCTATATCATCTATTGAAGATGACAATATTCTTCTATTGAAGGCTCTATACCCATCAGAACTTCTCCAAGAAGAAGTTGCAGTATCCCAATAAGCAGGCATTTTGCTACCCACAACATATTTACAGGAGCCTGCCTCTCTTGGCAACATATCTGTAGGTAACTCTCTTACAGTTCTTACAACCTTAAACATTCTATCCTTAGGAAATACTACAGTAGGAGGAATTTCACTAAGGTTCATCCTTGTTACAGTAGGCTTAAGAAGTTCAGAGTAGGAACCTCCACTTATAGGAGTACCTCGAGTTGATTCACCTGCTTTAAAGGTCACTGGAAACATTTGAACTTTATAGTACACAAGGGTAGAATCTATAGCACTATCAGCACTCCCATCTAAAGTATTTCCTTTAGTCAAATATATATCATATTGCTTATCTACAGAGTTAAATATTATATTAGATAGTACAGGTAAATTGGTATATATAGCTGAGGAAGGTGTAGAGCTTTTTGAATAAAATACTTCAAAATCTGAAACACACGTATTATCAGAATTTCCTAAATGCAAAACAGCTTTTAACTGTGACCTCCTTGAAGAAGATTTTGTAAATATTGATAATTCTATTGTAGCCTGTTCATCTCCTTTTTTGGGGATAGAAATCTTCCATACTCTTGTACTGCCAAGATTTGGCATAAATACTATACCCCCTTCCTCATTTTGAGGAGAAGTACAATTTATTAACTCATTATCATTTAAAAAAGCACTGTTTACAACAGCTTGATTTAGTTCTCCAAATTGACAATTTTCATATCTCAAATGAGCACTTGCTGTAAAATAATCTACTGAATTACCCACATTAGTAAGATAAGGGATTGTACAATTTGTGAATTTCAACCAATAAGTTTGATTTATCCTTAAAGGGGCTGTAAATACACAATCACTTATTGAAACTGCATAATCAGTAGCTGTTTCTAAAGTAGCACTTGCAGAACTTACATCAAATTCATTATTAATGAATTTACAATTAGACATTACAACATTCTTGCAAACTACCTCTGGATTAATTTTAAGATAATCACTTTCAAAATCTATAGCAGCTTTAGGAGCAGTTCCTTTTATTTCCTCTATACCATTTCCTTCAAATTCACAATTTATAATAGACCAATTATATGCAGCGCCAGATATGCCATTTCTTCTTGCATATTTAATTTTAACATTGTCTATAGTTACATTTTTGTTATAACTACCAACTTCTGTTGCAGAGTATATTTTAGTACTAAAATTTAAACAATCCCCAAAGGCATCAGATAATGTAATATCTCTAATTATTATATTTTTACACTCCTCAAACCTAAATATGAGACCAAATTCACCATAATATAATTCTCCAGCAAACAGGTCTGTATATAAGTGGTCATGTGCATCTCCATAGACAGCTCCTGTTCCTTCAATAACTATATTATCTTTCCCTGAAACCCAAAATACAGTATAAACCCCTTGGTTGGTTGGAAGCATTCTTAGCTCATTATTAATAATAAGTCTTGTATTAGACTTGAGATAAAATATCCTTAGAAAGGAATAAGCTTCTGTATATAATAAACTATAATTAGGTCTGACATCATCTCCTAAATTAGCTCTACCCTTGTAAGGTAACTCAAAATAATAGGTTCTATCAGCTTCAAAATGAATAGTATTATTTATATTATCATCAGATAAAGATAATATATTAGTAATTAGTTGATTATTAACTTTATTAGGGGTAGCATCAAATGCAAACCATGAGTCATATATCTCTGGAATATTCCATGTTCCAGTAATGATTATATTTTCTCCAAATATTACCTTACTATTATCTACTGATAATACATTAGCTCCTGCACCATTAAGAGTACCATTTGATATAGTACCACCTTCAAAAAGCAATATACTGTTGTCAGGAACAGTAATAGTCTGAAAGTTTAAACTGTAATCATACTGTACAATATAGATAGTATTTTCTTTAACCAGCATTTGCTGAGTAAGCAAATTAGTATTATAGAATATACCTGTATTTGGATTCTGAACCCTTTGTATATTTTTTCTAAGATACACTCTACCTAAACCTGAATAGTCAGTAGTATTATAGTTCTTATCTGCAAATGTTAAGGAAGCTTGATTCAAGTTATCTACAGTAGCTGTTATATCTTCACTATCTATAATAGATATACCTTGTATTCTCTTAATTAAATCAACCCATAAAGTTGCATTATTCCATTGATTCACTCTTTCTCCTTGAAACTGAAATAGTTTCCATTCTCCATCTTCATCAAGAAAGGTAATAACTTGACCAATCTTTCTACTCTTATAAGGTATTAGTTGAATAGCTTGAGTAAGGCTAATCCTTGATTCACCATACTTATCTGTAACATTAAGAAAGTCTGATACTCCTAACAGAAAGATTTGTTCTATCAAATCCTTCAAGAGTACATTAACATTCTTACCATCTTGTACAAATGCTACTGTCTCATTACCTTTAAGAGGTAGAGAAGCTCCAGCAAACTCAGTATCTTTAACACTATTTGCTAATAGCCACTTCTTTATTTTTCTATAATCTTCTTGTGTAAAAAACATAGTATATTAGTTTGCATCTTCAACCATTATATCTGCCACCTTTAATGCAGACAGAATTGCATTCACCTTAGTAACTACTGTTGCTAACTCAGCTCCAGTAGCTAAATTATCCACATTAGTAGCCTTCTTTACACCTCCTATTGTACTTATAGTTGCAGCAGGAAGAGTGTAAGCTGGAGGTATAGTAGGTTTGTCTGATAAGTCATTATAACTTCCACTTGTAGCTACTGTAGCAAAGTTTGGTTTATTAGTTATACCATCCCAATCTACTGAGCCTTTAATAGCTGCTTGAATGTCAGCCCAACCACTAGGTCCAAAGTACTTTAATGAGCCTTTGAATAACCACATATCATTCTTTGATGCTGGGGCAAATTCTGACTCAATTATACCATTAATTCTTTTCATATTACTTAGTATTATTTGGTTTCTTATTTATTTGTTTCTCTCTTCCAAATATAACCACCTGCTGTCTTTTGCCTACCATTACAGCAAGCAGTTATATGTGTTACTTTTATATTCAATTCTCTTTCTACGTCTGAAATACAATCCCAATATCTTACAAAGATATCTTCTTTAGTATATTGCTTAACCATTTTACTGGCAGGATGGTTTTTCCCAAACTTCCCAAAAGTAGGATTAGTTTCATGTCTACTTTTCCTGATGGAGAAGTATGTTTATATACACAATAATTATTCATTTGATTTCTTTCTAGATTGCCTCAAACTAATTTTATCCTTTAGCTGATTATCCTCTCTATGCTTTTGCTTTTCAAAAGCAAGTTTAGCTTTATCTAAAGCTAGTTTAGCATCAAACTCTTCCATCTTTTGCAATAAATTAGCTTTAGCTTCCTCACTGAACTCAACATCTTCACTAGTCTCCTCATTAGCATATTTACCCATTTGAGCTATTAGAATTGCAGTTTCATTATCTCTAACATTCATAGTATCTTTCAATTGCATTTCAGCTTGTTTCTGTTGCATCTGAGCTTGAGCTATGTTCTGTTGAGCCTGTAACTGTTCTTGTTGAGCTTGTTGTTGTCTTTCTCTAATTTGCTGTTCATCTCTCTCTATCAATCTCTGCTTTTCAGCTAAGCTACTTGAAGTGTAGAGCTTAGTGATAGTGGAGAAGGATAAAGTCTGTGTCTGTAAGGCAGCTTGAGCTAAAGTATCAAGCTTAGCATTTAACTCTTGAGTTCCATTACTATTATCTACTACCAAGCCATAGTCTGCTTCTGCAAACTCATCACCATCAATCTCCATTATTCTAGTTGATGTATCTGATAGTATGTATTGGAACTTGATTGACCTGCCTTTAAGAGCTATCTTAGCTGTTTCAAGGAGACACTCAAGAGTTCTCTTCTTGACATCATCATGTTGAATGAATAACCATTCAGTAATATGTGATGACTGTAGATTACCTCTTTCAACTCCACCTACTGTTTCTCTATTGCTAATCTGACCTTCTCTTTGCTTAGTAATACCTGCAACTTCTGCCATTTCCATCTTGATAAACTCAAGAAGATTGACTAATTGCTGAATGTAATTACCTTGGTCTAAGTTAATACCACCTGTTGAAGCATTATTCATAGCTCCTGCTAGTTTACCAGCAGCAGCACCATAGTTACCTTCTTTAAAAGAGTCTTCTACAAGTATGTGGTTTACTTTAGCATAATACATCCATTTATCTACTTCCCAACCTTTAGGAACCTTAGCTAAATCCATCCTCACTAAAGCACCCCAGTTATTAGCTATAGCCTTGTTCAATCTATCATGAATTGCATCATACAGATAGTTATAAGGTTTCATCATATCTACTAAACTGAAAGGTCTTCCTTGATTTAAGTTATAGATTGAACCTACAATACCAAAGTGGCATCTTGATGGATTAGAGAGTCTGTTATATTGAACTAATCTTGGTCTCATATTAACAAATATCTCATTACCAATCATAGTTCCCTCCCATGCTTCATTAATCCACATTGAGTATTCCTCTTCACCTCTGGCCTTGTTAATCACATAATCTTCTGGATAGAAGTTAAACTCTTCTTCACCTGTTTGTGGATTATATGACTTAACTTTCTTAATCTTTCTCTTACTCTTCCAATATACTCTAAGCACTCTTAAGTTACCAGCCAAGTCATAAGGAAGTAAGGAAGTACCTACACTTTCAGGGAACAAGTTAGCAGGGTCAAAGTAGAAACCATCTGATGCAGTGACTTCATCACCAATCATATTAGCATTAACAAAGCCATATCTCTCATCAATATTATCCATGCTATCTACTGTGTTCTGACCTATATGGTCTGGTAGAGTTTCAATGTATTTAATATCCTTAGCTGTAAGGACATCATAATAAGTATCAATAACTCTCCCTGGACTCCAGTAATCTTCAAGAATAATAATATCAGCATCTTCTATTCTATTGCTATAACCAGATTTGAAGATTCTTACTTTAAGAGGGTTTAATCTCTCAAGTACAGGCTCACCTCCTACTATATCACATTGATATATCTCTTCACCTACTGCCATAGCATCCATAAACCCTTCATTAAACATAAGAGGAATATCATATTCCTTGATATAATGATTAAGAAGTGCATTAGCTCTTATCTCCTTAAGGTCTTGCCATTCATAGGTATAGTAGTCATTAATCTTCTCAAGCTTTTCATTGAATTCATCTTCACTTTGTGAAGTATCACTTACCTCTTCTTGAAGTCTCTGTAATAACTCATTCTTCTTATTGTTCTCTATTTCTGAGATAGCTAAAGGATTAGTTACAACTACTCTAAAGTCAAACACTCTCTTACTTTCTTCACCTCTAAGAAGGTTTAGTTTACTATTCATTATAGGATAGTGCTGTATTCTATCTGGTATAAATCCTGCCTTTAAGTCATCAGGATTAAGCACCAATTGCATATCCTCCATGTTAATTCTACCTCTTAACAGATTATAGTTAATCTGTTTGTGAATAACAGACTTTCTGACAAGACTATAGTTAAAGAATGTCTTATTGTTACCCCATAGTACACAATCCTTTCTCCATTTCTTAGTCTTTTGACTGAATGGGAGCATCTGTCTAGGGAAGTTAGCAAATTCTATATTCATACTCTTCTAGTCTTATTATTAAACACTTGCAAAAGTAAGTAAAATAATCCACCTATGCAATAGTATAAGCGGATTATTTAGACTTACCTACATTCTTTACTAAATTTACTGCCCCCTCACAGCCCATTGAGAGCCTTTGTATAACCTATTATCATAGTTGTCTGAAAAGAACTTATCATTACCAAGATAGGTCTTATCATTAGCCTCAACTCTCTCTTGGCTAAAGTCTCCTTGATATTGTATAACCATGAATTCTCTGTATAACATTAGGGCAATCATAGCTGAAACTCTATCATAGTTACCTAAAGATTCCCATTGAATAGACTCTTGAATAAGTGCTCTACTCTTCATGGTATATAGTCTTGGAACCATCATTTCAGTCTGTTCACCATCTACTATTTGTATAGTAGGAATAGGTGTAAGTAACCAGTTTCTATATAACAACCTACCATAACCATTGATAAACTTATTAGCTGTGTAACCCTTACTGTTATTACCAACTCCAGGCACCTTTGTTATCTCTTTATCCTTCAAGTACTCCAATCTGTCACTAAGTAAATACAAAGAGTTCATTCTATTGAAGTATGCAAACAAACCTTTCTTGTTGTTTTCATAATTATCTCTTGCATTATAGAACATTAGAAGTAACCTCAATTGCTCATAATAATCATCAGCAAATGTAGGTCTACCAGTGTATTCAGCTACTATTTCATCAGTCCATAGGTCTAATATGAAAGTAGATTGAAGTGATAGAGATTCTTTAGCATCATCATCATCTACAGGGTCAGTACCTGCAATATACCTATTATAAGGAACATTGCCACTACTGTCTTTCTTAGGTAGCTGGAATATCTCTATACCTCCTTCAAGCTTATTATCCTTATGTGGGAATTCTCTAATAACATTCCCATCTGATGGTACAAAGTCTGGCTTACCATTCTTAATTACCATTCTACCTGTATAAACATCATCATAGATATTAGGATTAGCATCAAGCTCATTCTTCCTGTCACTTAACTGTGCAGCAGGGAATAGAGAAGATTCCTTTCTCATAATAGCTTCTTGAATAGTCAAAGGTCTCTCAGCTACTACCTGAGTTAGTCTGGCAGGGTCAGTAGAGTTATACTTAACTATGTATCTCTTCATCAGAATATCAAGTATAGTAGCTACTACATCTGATACTCCATTTTCATTATAGAAACCACCTCTATTTAAGTAAGCTCCAAAGAAGAATACAGTCTCACCTTTGCCATTAGCATTCTTGTCATAGATATTAGGCAGTGCATAGATGTTGTAACCTCTTGGATTATAAAGCATCTGTAAAATACCATAGAAGTTACTATTATGAGTTATAATACCATTTCCAAGATATGTATGGGTATTACCAGCTGATAGATTATATACAACTTTTCTACCTACATGTTTAATACTCTTTATAGTTTCATACTCAAATTTATTTTTTCTCCATCTCTTCTTATTAATATTTATATTATAAGCTTCATCTAATCTATCCTGTTTATATCCTACTAATAGATTAACAGAATCATGTAGTGCTATAATGCTATCCCTACTAGAAATTTCTATAGAATAATAGGGATTTTTATCCATAATTCTCTTTATAGATTTAGAAAGAATATTAGCATAAACTCCTAACTTGATTAAAAGCAATTGTATTTGCTTTGCCAACTCTATATTAGAAGTAGCTATAGATACTGTAGTAGAAGGAAGTCTATTACCTTTATTGCTTCTATAAATATTTATATTACCATCAGTATCTATAAGACCAGCTATAAGATTGGCTACATCTTCTCTAGAAGCTCTAAATATAGCATCTGGCAATCTTTTATTATTGCCTGATTGACCATGTATCCCTAGCTCTCTTAATTCATTCCTAATACCTTTAATTCCTAAGGTTTCACACAGTTTATTATCTACTGTAGTATAAGATTTACCATATATAGATGTTTTATACTTACTTCTTATATAATCTTTAATTTCCTCATCACAACTTATTATTCTAGGAGATTCTAAATATGTACCATCTCCAATTAGGAGACCTACTAGTCTAGCATCAAACATAGGTTCGTTAGCAAATACTGGAACCTCATTACATACAGCTACTAAATCACCTTCTTTTAGTTCTCCAGCAGGTATCCATTCCCATACTCTTACTTCATTGTAGTCATACTTATTACTTGCATATATAGGATGGTCTATACTACATTCAAGATTTCTTAAAGAATTAGTTGTAATATCCACACATTCTTTTAATGTTGGGGTATTAATATGTTCTACATTCTCAATAGAATACTTAGAATCTTCAATATTATAACCTATAATACCATCAGAATCAACCAAATTTTTAATATATTTCACATCACCATTAGATGTAAATACTTGATTATCACCAGTTAAGCATCCTTCTGAACCTCCAGTACCAATACCTATTTGCTGACCCCATGTCTCTTTACCTTCTCTAACAGAAGGTTCATTAGTAGTCCAAGCCACTTGAAACTTAGGGAACTTACCTATCTCTTCATATATAATTCTAGCTGCTCTACTACCTCTAGCCTTCTCTGGGTTATCATTAGTTGTTACTCCAAATACACTATTTCTAGTTCCTTTCTTAAGCCCAGTTTCAGCATCAAGATAACCCATTTCCCAAGTCATCTTATCAAGTGAAGAGTATAGTCTTCTAGCTGGCCACTGCATTAACTCTGCATTCAAGTCAGCACATGCTTCAAACTTCTTTAGAGTACCATCCTTATCACTAAGAGTACCCTTTTCAGCAGCTAATATGAAAGCATTTACCTTCTTATTATAGTTCTCATTCTCCCCAACTATGAAATCTTTACCTAACATAGAAGCACAAGAGAATGACTTTGAAGCACCTCTAGTAGCTATCTGAATAGCATCTTTACCCCCATCCAAATCATATAATCCACCATATCTTGCTTGATGTACATAATGGAACCACAGATATGCACCCTCCCATGCTTTAGGAGTAGATGTTACTCTGTTTACAGCTTTCTTCTGACCTTCAATCTTCTCAGTAAGTTCAATAGGCATGTAATTCAAATAGAAATACATATCACCTGTAATCCATTCACCATCAGAAGGTCTAACCATACCATACCAACACCTTTGAGTTTCTCTTCTCAACCACTTCATATAGTCTGAATTAGGATTACCATTAGGTCTAAGGTCAGTATATTTACCAGTCTTTTTCTTATGTAAAGCCGTCTCTCTAAAGTAGTCCATATCCTCAAGGATATGGGGGTTAAGTAAATCTACAATTATTTTACCATCAGCATCCTTAGGCATATCTTTAGCTCTTTTCCTCTTAGGAGATATTAGTCTTTTAATAAACTCCACATTATTCACATAATCAAAGAATTGCTCTTGAACTTCTTTAGGGTATCTTTCAAGTAACTCATCAGTGATTGGTGTTTGGAATTCATTAGTTTCCAATAGTATTTTCATTGTATTCTCCCTTTACTATTTTATCAAATATATCAGTGTTTACTATCCCAAACAGTGTTTTAACTACTTGTCTTTCAAGGTCTAAAAGTACCTCTTCTTCTTGAGAAGATACTAATCTACCTTGATAACTATGAGTAGTTAATATATAGTTTGTTGGTCCATTGACTACAAATATCTCTACTATTGCAACCTTATAAGCTTTAAAATGCTCAGAAGGTTCTATGTGTCTTTTCAGTACTAGAAAGGATTTAACTTCTAGGAGCTTAGATTTTCTAATATCCTCTATATACTGATTTAGTGATTCTACTACATCTTCTATTCTCATACCTTATATCTCCATTTATATCCTGCTGCTGTTTTATATCTACCTTTTAGGCAATTTGATATTGAGCCTGTACCACAACCTAGACTGTTAGCTGCATCAGATACACTATTAAACTCAGCTAATATCTGTCCATTTTTAGTTAATTGAATCACTGGCCTTCTAGCAGAAGAATGTCTCTTATTTACTTTATTATCTAATATATTATCACCTTCTTTAAGAAATACATATCCTTTTGCTTGAGTTTAAAGCCATAGTTATATTAGTTTCGGGTATACCTAATTCTATACTTGCTTTATGAATTGAAATATATGCTCCTACATAATTTCCACCTGTGTCATATACTATTATAGGTATTCTTTTAGAAATACCTAATTCTTCATACCCATCAGATATATTATAACTGACTCCTAGGCTTTTATACTTCTTAATCAGGGTACTTTCTATCTCTAGAGCTTCTCTATTTGAGAGGTAATTCCTATGTATCTCTTATTATTAAAAAGATTAACATGCTCATATACTATAAATTTTAATTCCATAATTGCTTAATTTACAGTTAGTTACTAAAGCCCATCCTCCAATATAGTCTTTTCTTTCTGACCTCTCATCTTGTTACTTTCTACTATCTCTTGAGCTACTATTCTTTCAGCTTTCATTAAGTCTTCAGCTAATGAGGGAACTAACTTAATAGAGGAAGTTACAGTGTTAAGGGGGTATTTAGGCTTATTCTTATCATCCTCAGCAGTAAGGTCTATATCTCTTAAATATTTCCTTAACTTATCAACTGCTACTCTAGTGTCTTCTAATAGAAGAGATGATGTAGTAATTACTGAGTCTCCATAAGACTTCATCGCTTCTTGTACTATCTTATCAGGTTTCCAATTCTTAGGTAAACCTTCCTCAAGTACTATCTTCTCTGACCTATCAGCTAAGTCAGTCAAGTAAGAATAAGTACTTCTAGGGTCAACCATAAAGTAGATATAGCCTAACTCAGCTAGTGCTCTTCCCTTGCTTTGGGTCCTATCTCTATTCCATAAAGTTCTAATACTCTTTATAACAAGAGCTTCTGGCTCTATAGTAAGAGTATAGCCTTCAAATTTCATTAATCTCATAGGTATATAAATTAAAAAAGCCCAGCCTATTCATTAGGCTAGGCTTGTTATTAGTTTAATTCAAGTCTGGGTTTACCCTTAAGGTGTTCCTCAGTAACAATTGTAGGATTGGGGTCAAAGTCTTCAACTTCTTCATATTCCTCAACTACATAATCGACATCTCTGTCTTGTAACTTCAAGTAAGGCTTACCATCAAGTTCAATGACATCAAATTGATACCTCATCTCTGATGAGTATTCCTCCATGCCAGTCTTTAATGAGTCTGGCTGATTAGGCTTCTTAACTTGTACAGGTTTCATAAATCTTGTAGGGTCAATATGTACTAAATCACCTACTTGAATACCATTCACATGCGGCCCTACAGCTACTACTGTCTGGAACTCATCAATTGATTTCTTAATCTTTCTTCCATCAATTAAGCTAGTTCCTTTGATATACATATCCTTTTCCTCAAACATGTTCATGGTTGTAATCAAACCAGTGAACTGAGGTCTAACTTTCTTTATTACTTTCATTTCTTATTCTATTTATGTACTTAAATCTTTCTTTAACTCCTTTCATCCTTTCATAAGTGCAGGTAAGTTTGCCTAGGGAAGGTATGTTAAAGTTACTTCTTAACTTGTTAAAGTCCTCTTCACTCAAGTCTTCTTTCAAAGGTAAGTCTGTAATAGACTGCCTTATAAATAACCAATAGGACTCATAAGCCTTCTTCACTACTTCCAAAGGAAGGTTCAGCTCCTCAGATACTCTCTTTAATATCTCTTGATAACTCATTGAATATCAAATAAAAGCATTAGTTTAAATGAACCATTTTCATCAGTGATATTAGGTATGAACCTTGGATTTATCCTATTATCTATGATGACTTTGTTCCTTCTCAGCTTTCCCATAATCACTTGAAAGTGAGCAAGAGTTATGTTACTCTCTTCTCTTACTTTCTTCTTTGTATCTTCTGACATTACTACTTTATCAAGTATAACAGAGTCTGATATTACCTTACTAAGTAGGTATCTTTCATAAGTAAAGGCAGTGATTACATCAATCTCTCTATCAGTTAACTTGTGAAAAGGCTTTAAGAATTCAAACCAGTATCTAAAGAACTTCTTTAGTGAAGTGGGTATCCTAATTACATTATTAACAGCCACTTCCATAGTTATACTCCTTATTCTTCTGGTGTTTCTTGTTCTGGTTGAGTCATTAAGAACTCAATCTCTTGAGCACATTTACTCTTGAACTCAGTAGTAAGATACTTGTTATCTTCTGTGATTACTTTGAATAGATAATCTAATCTCTTGAATAGATTAGTCATATTCATTTCCTCAATAACACCTCTCAATTGCTTATTCTCTTCAAACAACTTTCTGTCTTGTTCAGACATTTGGTGCAACATACCAACTAACTGCTCTCTAGTTAACTCTTGAGGAGCATCTTGCTTGCAACCACCAGTAGTGCAAGTACCTTCAATCTTTAATTCTTTTTCCATTCTACTCTTATTTCTTAGTTACATAACTACCACCATATACAGTTCCATACTTCTTCTCCCATGTATGTATATCTGTTTTGTCTGTTTTAGTGCAGCCACACTTATCACAGTATGGTTGACCATTTACATCTCTTATTGCAAGAGATAAACAATGTGTGCAGTATTCTACAGGTTCATTGTTATAATCAGATTGCTTGTCCTGTAAGTCTTCCATAAATATTCTTCTTAGTCTCATTCATTACTCTACTGTGAGTACCTTTTCTAGTATAGGTATTAGCTCTGTTATTAAAAGGTCTCTTAGGTACAAGAGTACCAAACTTAGTTACATCACCTCTTCTCATTGCTCTTGCAACTGACTTATACTTAGTTACAGCTTCAAAGATAATCAAATTCTTTAGAATTTCAGGTCCTGCAACTAACACTTCTCCCATTTCTCTTTCCATGTTTTCTAAGTTTACTTGTAATATACTAGAACATACTGACCTCTCTCACTAAGAAGAGCCACTATATTCTCTCTTTTAATCTCTAATTTATTAGCTCTTTCTACAATAGCTCTAATGCTGTTCTCAGCAAATGCTGTCATATATGCAGCTTTAACTTCTTCTTTCTCTCCCATAGCTATATTGCTTTTAGTAACTTCTTGAGCTTCTTGTAGGAATTGAACCCACATGACCTCTTTATAAGAGAGGCATAATAACCTTTATATGAAAGAAGCATTAACTTAGTAGCTTAGGAGGGAGTTGAACCCTCACTTGTACAGGGTTTAAGTCTGTTGTGTCTACCAAGTTGCACCACTAAGCTATTAGTAAGGTCTAATATCACACAAGCTAAATAAATACTTGTATTGATTAACCTCTTGAATGAAAGTCTCACACTCAGACTTGATACCAACATAGATTGTTTCTTGGGGAATCTTATCATAGAAAGCTAGTGTATTACTCCTAACTTCTTCAATGAAGTCCATTGCATTTAGTGCATCACTAGGGACTCCTTTAATAACATTAGGCTGCATCTTACCTAAAATTCCCATATAACCTTCTGCTAGAATATCTTGAAAGTCTTCGACTTTCTCTAGAAAGTCATCTAAGTAAACATGAATATTCTTCTTAGGTGCTGCCCAGTGAAGATTCTTACACTTTGTCTTGTAACCTTCTAGTTTATTTATGAAGTTAATAAAGAATTCTGCACCATTAAATGATGTTTCATTTACCTCATTATCCTCAATTGGAGTTAGTAAACCATATTCCATATATCTCTTTGTTTTGATGTTATAAAGGTATGTATTTTAATTGAACTATACAAGTAAATCACATACTTTTTATTGTTAAAAAAAAATGTTGTAGTAGGAAGCAAGGGAGTCGAACCCTTAGAAGTATTTCTACTTATGGAGCCTAAATCCATTGTGTCTCAACCAGTTGCACCAGCTTCCCATTTAGTTTATCCTAGTCTCTAATCTAGTCACCACTCATAAACTAAGAGCAAGCATTTCTATTGAAGTTGAGGTAGAGGGACTCCAACCCACACACCACTTTTATATGATTACTAGTAGTTTTCAAGACTACTGCCTTGGCAATTAGGCTTACTCTTCCAGTTAGTTGCAAGTAGTGGATTTGCACCACTGATGTCTCCCCTATACTGGGAGTGAGGTTACTACTTCTCTAACTTGCTAAACCTTGATTGACATTGATTACATTCTCTTATTGCACTCAAGAATCTTTCAGAACCAAGGGTGTTAAGCATTGCAAGATACTTAACAGTAACTCCTTGCATAGTTACCTTTGCAGTCTATGAGGGAATTGAACCCTCCATCTCCACATTGACAGTGTGGCATGTTGAACCTCTACACCAATAGACTATTATGTATTGGGTATGGGATTTGAACCCATATTACCACCTTGAAAGGGTGGTGACTTAACCAATTTGTCCAACCCAACATTTAAAAAATAACCACTACTATCTTCACAGACCAGAGTGGTCTAAAAACATGAAATCCAATTTATCCCATTGTAGTTCATTTACATTATGAAATAGAAAATCCAAGTACAGGGAGTGAGACTCGAACTCACAAGGTCATAAAGACAATAGTTTAGAAGACTATTACGCTTCCATTACGTTCTATCCCTGCTTATATCTATAATAATATCTTGCTTTTAGACTTATAAGTATCTAATTGAGAGTCACAATTAGGACATATACATCTAAGGTTATCTCTTCTATTGTTTGAAGCATTTCCATCTATATGGTCTACTATAAATACCAATTTCTTTTCATTCCATATAGGAGATATACCACATATATCACATTTATTTCCCTGCTCCTTTAATATTGAATAAAGAGGGAGAATAATTAGCTCTCATTATTGAGCTATCTCCTACTTTTATCTTGTTGTATGCCTCTTTATGTCTATAGCTAATTGCTGACATTTGTGAGAGCAGTAATGGTTAGAATTTAACTTGTACTCCCTCCCACAAGTCTTACAGGTATTCATATTAACTTTAACTAGACCTTTATTAAAATTCTCTGAGTTATTTATAACTCTCCTTTTAGGCAATTCCATTCCAAATTTCAGTGCTCTTTTCTTTATAGCATTGCCTGACACATTAAACATCCTTCCTATTTCTTCATAGGATTTTTTCCTCTTCTAATATTAATCTCTCTAAAGTTTCTTTATTATTTTCTATCATATCTATTAATCAACAGTTACCCCAGCAGGGATTGAACCTACATTATATGAGCCAAAATCATATGTAATAACCCTTTATACTATGGGGTAGTATCTCTTATCAAATGACTCTGCAAAGGTAAGTAAAATTATTGATATATGCAAATAAAATGCAATATATTCTAGTTAACAAATGTCAAGCCACTGATAATCAAGTTAGTCTGTAGCACTAGAAGAGTATTAACAAGTGACTTGTCTACTTAAATACATGACATCATACCTTAAGTCCTGCTAACTTATTAGCCCAAGCTTCTGTATAGAAGTGATAATAGTTGGCATCTTTACACTTATTCTTATGTAATGCAGCATGTATTATTGATGGAATACCTACTACAATAAGGTATAATGGACCTAGTATTTTACTCTGCTTAACATGACCTGTTTCATGCTGAATTGTCTTTGATAAATCACTGTATCTTTGATATACAAATATGTATTTACCAAGAGTAACTCCACCATTACTTCTTTTTAGGTATATACTATACTCAGAGTCTGCATTTATATTTGATATTATATCATTCTTAATAGCATTCTTATAGATTATACCACATAGATTCTGTGGTAGTTGCCATATCCAATCTTCTATAAATTTCCAAACTTTCTTCATAGTTATATAGTTTAGTGTCTAATATTTCATTGCTTTGCAAAGGTAAGTATAATAAATAACATGTGCAAGTAATTATAAAAGTTTAACTAAGTGAGTTAAGGTAGGGGGAGTGTTAGACCTAACTTCTAATTTTTTTTTTTAGAATATTTATCTATGTGAGTATCAATCACTCATTACACCCCCATAGACTTTGAATTTGGGGTTCCTCCCCCTCCTAGTTTAGCATAGAATGCTTATTACTTATCCATAGTATTTGAACTTAAAAACATTATAATCATGAAGAAGAATCTTATCATTGCAGTCTTAGCACTGTTCTTAGTACTATCATTAACCTTAGTACAATTCCTAACTAACAGGTATGATGCAGCTATTAACTACATTAATGACCTTGAATCATGCTACCCTGATTATGTGGATACTGTATCAGGTGGTGATGCTTATAGTAAGTGGTATAACTAACATTAAAAGCTACCGAATTAAAGGTAGTTGAAGATAAGGCAGTTGTCTTAGTACAAGACAGAATCTGTATTGCCAGATTTATTAATGAAGTATGGACCATCTCTAGTGCAGATATGTGTGTTCTAGATTTGCGTGATATAATTTAATTATAGACCTGAGTATGTCTTAAACTGCTCATTACTCTTCCTTTGAATTTGAATTAACATTGAACCTTTTGGTGCTTAGGTTAACCATACTTATATTATGAATATCTTTGCAAGTTTACAAGTTTATGCAGGTAAGTGGAGTGTTAAATCTACAAGAGCATTTGATGCTGAGGAAATCAATGCTGTTAAGTCAGCAGTTGTTGTGCCATCACAGTATGGTAACTCAGTGATGTTTACTATGATTGCTGGTGGTCAGACCTACATACCATTGTCTAATGATACCACTGTTGCTGTTGGTGAATCTATTGACATAGCTAAGGCACAGTTAGTTACTTTGTCTAAGGATGGTGAATCAGACATTGTTAGAGTGAGTATTTAGTAGAATGAGTGAGGGTTAATCCCTCACTTTTCTTTTTATCTAGTAGGTAGAAACAATAAAACCAAGGCTATTTCTAACCTTGGTTCTACTAGTATCTTATATCTCTAAATAAATTCAAGAATAT